>SESF01002293.1_pt1 | contig 41156 bp, 41 predicted proteins | sample 3171521 | NCBI WGS metagenome assembly SESF01 (sample SAMN10866945, study PRJNA518727) | freshwater metagenome | biome: subpolar coniferous forest; feature: holomictic lake; material: water; isolation source: holomictic Lake 227, 6 m and 8 m depth | place: Canada: near Kenora, Ontario | collected...
GGTGATAGGGCCCAACGACCACACGCTGCGGGCTTACTCCTACTGGCTGCGCCTGGCCGACGGCGGGCCGCTGTTCCTGCCCGGCTTCGCTTTTTCCAACAGCTTTATTTTTTCGAAAGACATGGCCCGGCTTATGGAAAAGCTGGTCTATTCTGAAGGTTCGGCGGGGCGCGTCTATAACGCGGGGGATTCCCAGACCCTGACGCTGGACGATTTCGTTAAGATCTCCGCGCGGGTGATGCACCGCGACGCGCAGCTGCTTTACCCGGAATATTCCTGGCTCAAAGAGAACGGGTTCGGCTTCGACGCCACGCCGTTTACGATGGGGGGGGATTTCGTGCTGGATATCAGGCGGGCGGAAAAAGAACTGGACTGGGTTTCGACGCCGGCCCCGGAATGGATAGCGGAGACCATAAACTGGTATCTTTTCAGCTATACCGGGCCCGCGCCGCGCAACTATGCCGCGCGAAAGGCGGAACTGGAACTGGCGGAGAAATGGACAATGAAACTATGAACAGCAAAGCTAATATCGGCAGGGCGAAAAAAATAAAACTTTTTCTGATGGACGTGGACGGGGTGCTCACCGACGGCAAGATGTATTACATCCCCGGCCGCGGCAGCGAAATGGTGGAGGTCAAGGCGTTCCATTCGCTGGACGGCATCGGCCTGCGCCTGCTCAACCAGTTCGGCATAATGACCGGCGTGATAACCGGCCGCGAATCGCCGGGCACCGAGGAGCGGGCCCGCTGTCTCGGCATGAGCTACGCCTACCAGGGTTTCCTGTCGAAACTGGAGCCGCTCGCCCGGATACTTGCCTGCACCGGCCTGAAGCCGGAGAACGTGGCGTACATGGGCGACGACTGGACCGATATCCCGGTGCTGAAAAAAGCGGGGCTGGCCTGCGCGCCGGGCAACGCCCTGCCCGAAGTGAAGAAAGCCGCGCATGTGGTAACGAATAAGGAAGGCGGCATGGGCGCGGTGCGCGAGGTCTGCGATTTCCTGCTTAAAAGCCGGGGGGACTGGCCGCGCGTGATGCACTGCGTGGAAACGGCGCACTGGCCGCCCATAAAAAGCGCTCCCATGAAAATAGTGCGCGCGTCCGAGCTGAAGGGGGGGAAATGAAATATTTCATAATGGCCGCGCTGGCCCTGGGGCTTGCCGCGCCGGCGGCGGCCGCTTACGAGGAGGAAGGCCTTTCCGAAGCCATGATTTCCACCGACACGGCCAAGAACGGCGATGAGGACGAGACCCAGCCCTTCGTGCAGGAAAGCGACGAGGACCTGGCGGAGTTCGTAACTGATTACATACGCCGCGACACGGCGCTGAAAGGCGCCTTCCTGCTGGAGGACCCCGACGGAAAGAAGTTCCTGAAACTGCAGCTCGTGTCAGTGGAGCAGAAGGCCCAGACCACTTCGGAGTCGGCCAAGACCGTCAGCGCCCTGTTCCGGGACGCCGGCGGAAAAAAATTCACGGTGGTCTTCTACCTGCAGCCGGGACCGTGGGGCGGGCTGGATATTTTCAAGCTGGAACTGAAGAAGCCGGCCGCCGCTAAAAAAGCGGGGCACTAGCGTGCAGCGCCCGGCGCCGCCCGGGCAGGGAGAACGATGGGACAATTACTTACGGCTTTCGGCGCGGGAGCGCTGTCTTTCTTCTCGCCCTGCATCTTGCCGCTGCTGCCGGCCTATCTTTCCATGCTGTCCGGCTTTACCGCCGGCGAAATAATGAAAGGCGCCGCGGAGGTCTCCACCCGGAAAGTGGTGGGCCGGGCGGCCATCTTCGTGACCGGCTTCACGCTGGCCTTTTGCGCGATGGGCGCGGCGGCCTCGGCGCTGGGGGGAGTGATGGCCGGCCACAAGGACCTGCTGCTCAAGCTGTTCGGCGCCATAATGGTGCTGCTGGGCGCGCATATGACGGTGCTGAACTTCACTTTCCTGAACTATGAAAAGCGCTTCTCCATGCGCGCGATAACGCGCGGGCCGGCGGGCGCTTTACTGATGGGGTTCGCTTTCGCGCTGGGCTGGTCGCCCTGCATCGGGCCCATCCTCGCTTTTATACTAGGCCTGGCCGCGGCGGCCGGCACGGCCTGGAAGGGCGTGCTGCTGCTGCTGGCATATTCGGCCGGACTGGCCGTGCCGCTGCTGCTGGCGGCCGCGCTGACAGCCCGGTTCTTCTCTTTTATCGGGAGGTTCAGGAGCTCGATGCGCTGGGTGGAAATGGCGGCGGGGCTGGTGCTGATAGTTTTCGGCGCGCTGCTGTTCTTTGACAGACTGATGTTCGTAATTTAGCGCCGGGGAGGAGATCCCGCGCGCTTGCTTCAGATCTTTCTGGAACCGGGTTTAAACACGGGGGAACCGGCGCGGCACAGCGGGCAGTCGGCCGCCGGATAAATGGTCAGGTCCATTTTTACCAGGCTTTCATGCGGGAAAGGCAGCGCGCGGCCGCCCATGCGGTTTATCATGGACAGGGCGCCTATAACTTCTCCGCCGCGGGCCGCCACCAGGGCCGCCGTCTCAAGGGTGGATTTGCCCGTAGTAAAAACATCCTCGACTATGACGACGCGGGAACCTTTCGCCAGGGAAAAGCCCCGGCGCAGCGTCATCTCGTTGTTCTCCCTTTCGGTGAAGATAAAATCCACGCCCAGCGCGCGGGCCGTTTCGTGGCCTATTATCAGGCCGCCCATCGCGGGGGACACCACCACTTCGGGCTCGGCGCCGTTCCACAGGGCGGCCAGGGCCGTGCCCAGCTCGCCGGCCCAGAAAGGGTTCTTCAGCGCCAGCGCGCACTGCACGTAGTCGGGGCTGTGCAGGCCGGAAGAAAGCAAAAAATGGCCGCTCAGCAAAGCGCCGGAAGACGAGAGATATTCTTTTATTTCTTTTTCCGTCATTTAAGCTCGCCTAGTATGGCCGCGGCGGCCGCCGCGGGATCGTCGGCGGCGGTGATGGGGCGGCCCACCACTATAAAATCCGCGCCGGCCCCGGCCGCTTCGCCGGGGGTGAGGGAGCGCTTCTGGTCGTCGCCGCGGGCCACGGGCCTTATGCCCGGGGTTATAAGCTTCAGGCGGCCGCTGACGCTCTTGACGCGTACCAGCTCGCGGGGGGAACACACCACGCCGTCGGCGCCGTTCTCCAGGGCCTGTGCTGCCAGCAGCTTCACCGTCTTGTCTATGCCGCCGCGGAAACCCACGCGAAAAAGGCCGTATTCGTTGAAGCTGGTCAGCACCGTAATGCCCCAGAGCCTGGGACGTTTTTCCAGCTCGGCGCAGGCTTTCAGCGCCTCGCCTCCGGCCGTGAGGTGCAGCGAGACCGAGTAGACGCCCATTTTTGCGGCGCTCATCACGGAATGCTTCACAGTGTTGGGAATATCGTGGAATTTAAGGTCCAGGAAAACTTTGCCGCCGTGCCTGTGCACCAGGTCCACGGCCGCGGGGCCGGCGGCCGTAAAAAGCACCGAGCCGACCTTGAAATATTTTACCGAGCCTTTAAGTTTTTCCAGCAGCGCTTCTGTTGCTTTAAGACTGTCCGTGTCCAGAGCCGCTATAAGTTCGGTTTTAGGCATAGGTCGGGCCAGAGGCCGCCGCTAGGAAACCATTCCTGCCAGTTCCCGCGCCAGTTCCTCTGGAAGAAAAGCGAACACCTTGCATCTGCTTACGCTTTCGCCGCTGCGCATGGCCAGCGTGACCTGCACCGTTCTGAAATCCCGCTTCAGGTCCATCACGCCGCCCAGCCCCTCCTCGATACCGCGGCTGTCGCCCGCCACGTAGCGCGGCACCGAGGGAATAAAGCCCGAGCCGAGCGCGTTCATCACGGAATTGGTCAGCGCGTTGAGTATTATGTTGCCGAGCTCCAGCAGCATCATCTCGTCGGACTGCGATACGCCCTTGGTCTTGGGGAAGGAGTACCCGAGGAAACACTTGGAAATGCAGTCCATCTCCTCCGGGTCAAAAAGCATCAGGGTGGCGAAAGAAAAGGCCCCTTTAACTTCGATGGAAACCCCGGCGGCGGTCCGGTTCTTGAAATCGTACTGGAGGATGGCGTCGGCCAGCGTTCCCGTCGAGCATTCGGTATCCACTAATTGCCAGGTGCCGGCGGAAACCTTTGAAAGCTTGACCAGGCACCTTTCAAGGCTCAGGGTCGCCAGCCGCCCCAGTACTCCGTTCTCTTTTAAATCCATAGATTTTCCCCGGATCACACAAGACGGTCCATGACGTCCTTCAGCTCCTGGCTGTCGAACGGCTTGCGCAGTATGGCCGCCGCGCCGCGCTGCATGACTATCTTATCCGTTTCGTCCTGCTCTACGGCTGTTATTACTACCACCTTGGCCGCGGGATCGAGCGCTTTGAGCTGTTGCAGCACGTCGACGCCGGTCACTCCCGGCATTACAAGGTCCAGCAGCACCACTTCCGGACGCAGTCTCTGGAAAGCTTCTATCACTTTGGTGCCGTCACCGACCTCTCCCAGCACTTCGTGCTTAAATTGTTCCAGAAACATCCGGATGACGTCCCTCATCATACCGTTGTCGTCCACAATAAGTACTTTCATAAAACACCCCTTTTAATAAGCCGGTCCTGTCTCTGCCGGCTTCCCGCCTTTCTGCCGAGAACTAAACCGTGATCGGAATAATAATACCAAATAGACGGCCGGAACGGATATTCTGTCCCGCCGGCCCGCCCTCATACCGGCAGCGAGCGGGACCGCCAGTTGGAGCGCTCCAGATACTTCAGTATTTCCTTGACCAGGAACGGACCTTCATACACCAGGCCGGAATAGACCTGCACGAGGTCGGCGCCCAGCGTAAGCTTTTCCAGCGCGGCGGGCCCGTCGAAGATGCCGCCGGAGCCTATTATGGGGAAGCGGCCCCGGCCCAGTTCCGCCACGCGGCCCAGCACGGCGTTGGAAACGTCCTTCAGCGGCAGCCCGCTCAGGCCGCCCTCGTAGGAGCGCCAGTGCTGCGGCACCGTTTCACGCTTCACGGTGGTATTGGTGGTGATAAGCCCGAAGCCCAGTTCCGCCGCCATCTCTATGACGCTCTCCATGCCGGTGGCGTCGAGGTCGGGCGTTACCTTGACGAAGAACGGCTTTATTTCGCGCTGCCTGGCCGCGAAAGCGAGCAGCGGCTCTAGAAGCTGGCGCAGCCGCTGCGCTTCGTGCAGGCGCCGCAATTGCAGGGTATTGGGGGAACTTACGTTGACGGCGAAATAATTGCCGTAGGGATAAAGTATTTTAAGCGCCTCGAGATAATTGCGCGGCGCGTCCTCTATGGAGCAGTCCGCGTTCTTGCCCAGGCTTATGCCCACCGGGATAGGCAGCGGCAGCAGACCCTCCAGCGAACGCGCGGCTTCCCAGGCGCCGACGTTATTGAAGCCCATGCGGTTGATTATGCCCTTGCTTTCGCGCACGCGGAAAACGCGCGGCTTGGGATTGCCCGGCTGGGGGCGCAGAGTTACGGTGCCCAGCTCCAGGTGGCCAAAACCCAGGCCGGCCAGGAAACGGGCGGCCTCGCAGTTCTTGTCGAAGCCGGCGGCCAGGCCAACGGGGTTCTTGAATTTTATGCCCGCCACGGTAACGGGCAGGTCCTTGGCGCGGGCCAGCAGGCTTATCAGCGAAGTGAGCGGCGGCAGCCGCTGGAAAACGCGCGCGCTCCTGATGGCCGCGTCATGCATCAATTCCGGGTTGAAGCTGAACAGTATCCGGCGTACGAGTTTTCTGTACAGGAAGCCCATGGTTGCCTTAATCTTTGTGAAATATTAACAGTGCCGTCCGTTAAATTTTAGCAAATGACGCGGCCGTCTTTAAAAATAAATCTGCCGCCGGCTATCGCCGCGGCGGGCCAGCCTTTCAGGCGGCGGCCCTTGAACGGAGAGTTGGAGGAAAGCGAAAAGAACCGCTCCGGCACGCGGTGTGCGGCGCGGGGATCAAGAATGGTTATATCCGCGTCAAATCCGGGCGTCAGCGCTCCTTTGCGCCGCAGGCCCAGCAGGCGGGCCGGGTTGGCGCTGAGCAGCCGGGCGAGTCTCAGCTTCGGCATGCGGTTGTTGAAGACCAATTCGGTGACGCACAGCGGGGCCAGGGTTTCAAGGCCGATAACGCCGAAAGGGGCTTTCAAAAAGCCTTTGGCTTTCAGAAAACGCTCGTGCGGCGCGTGATCGGTGGCGATCACGTCAATGGTGCCGTCCGCGAGCGCCTTAAGTACGGCGGTCCGGTCGGCCGGGGAACGCAGCGGCGGCTTCATTTTGAAATTGGCGTCGTGCGGATCAAGATCGCGGTCGGACAGCGTAAAATAATGCGGGCAGGTTTCGCCGGTAACCGGCACGCCGGCCGCTTTGGCCGCGCGCAGCGCCCCCACGGAGGCCGAAAGGCTGAGATGCTGCAGATGCACCGGCCCGCAGTCGGCCGCGGCCATGATATCGCGCAGCACGGCGAAAACCTCGGACTCGGAACCTATGGCGGGCAGGCGGAACCCCGCCACGCGGCGGTTCAGCACGCCGGCGCCGCTCAGGCCGGAAAGCTCCGGATGGTCCAGCAGCGGCAGCCGCAGGCGGGCCGCGCTCCTAACGGCGCGGCGGAACAGCTCGCCGTCCTCCAGGCAGGCGCCGTCGTCGGTAAAAGCCAGCGCCCCGGCTTTCTTCAGCCCGGCCAGGCCGGATAATCTTTTGCCCGCGCGGTCCGCGGTGATAGCGGCGGAAAAATAAAAGTTCACGGGCAACCCCGCGGCGCGGGCCCTGTATTTTTTAAGCAGGGCAGCGGTGGCCATGGGCGGGCTGGTGTTCGGCATCAGCAGCGCGGAGGTAACCCCGCCGGCCGCGGCGGCCCTGGCGGCGCTGGCCAGCGTTTCCGCTTTTTCGGCGCCGGGCTCGCGCGCGTGCACGTGCATATCTATAAAACCGGGGAACACCCAGAGGCCCGCCGCGTCGAAAACCGCGCAGCCCGGAGGGGGGGATATTCTTGAGGACAGGCGGGCGATCCTGCCGTCTTCGATAAGCAGGTCCCTTTTAGCCTCCAGGCCGGAGGCGGGGTCAATTACCAGACCGTTTTTTAACAGCAGTTGCGGCATTCTTTATATTTACCAGGGCGGGCTGCGGCTGCAGCGGCCCAGCTTCCAGCGTTACCATATGCGGGCCGAAGGAAGCCGGGGCTTCGCGGTAGGCCAGCAGCTGTACGGCCGTCGCCAGCACCAGCAGCGCCCAGCAGGCCTGCAGAGCCCGGCGTCCGGAAAAATAATGGAAAACTTTTGCCGCCACCGCCAGCAGCAGGGCGCCGCCTATGGCCGCGTGCGGCAGCAGCACCGTCCGCCAGGCCTCCTCGTTAACGCGCCAGGCCAGCAGAAAATACAGCGCGCCGATGGCGGCCAGGAAGAAAAGGAAAACAGCCTGCCAGCGGCCGCCTGCCGGAGCGGCGTGCTGCATAAGGCGGCTGAGCCCGGCCGCCGCGAACAGGCAGGAAAAAGCTATGAATAAATGGAAGCCGCCGCGCGCCGCCAGCGCCCCGGCCAGGCCGCTGAAATTCCAGCCGCCCGGCACCGCCAGTATCACCACGAAACCGAGTACGCCGGCCAGCAGCAGGCCAAGCGGCCCGGTAAGCTCAGCGCGCCGGCCGGGCTGTTTTAAGGCGTAGGCCTCGGCCGCGCCCAGCAGCAGGAACGCTCCGCCCTGCAGGCTGTGTATCAGCGTGGACGCGCGCGTGAAACTGTCGTAGTCCAAGCTCACTTGCGCCGCCTTTTTCCGGAACCGTTCTTCAGATACATATACAAACCGCCCAGGCCGCCGGCGGCGAAGAAGGTCCATAAAGGATTGGAAAAAGTAGAGGTCTTCTGCTCTGAGGCGGGAACGACTGGGGCCGTGGCTACTTCTACCGCGGCCGCCACCGGCTGAGCCGGCACGACCGGGGCCTGTTCCGCTTTTTTTAAGACCTTGGCGGGCTTATGAGAGGTCACGGGCCGGTCAGGGTTGGCCGAAGCCTCCAGGAAAGGGGAACGCGCCGCAGGCGCGGCGGAGCACGCATCGGAAGTTTTGGAGCAGTCCTGCGCGGGTTTCTGGGACGCGGCACACAGCAGCAGCGCCGCGGCCGCCGGACAGAACAGGGAAAGTATGGGATGTTTCATATATCAGTATTATACCCGGCCAATTCCTTTGTTGTTTTACGTTTTCTGGGCGGTGGCGCCTCGGCCGGATAACCTACGGAGAGCAGCACCTCCACTTTTATCCCGGCCCCCAGGCCCAGCGCTTTCGCGGCGGCCTTGGCGTTGAACCAGCCCAGCCAGCAGGTGCCCAGTCCCTGCTCGGCGGCGGCCAGCACGAAATGCTCCGCCGCTATGCCGATGTCCACCAGCCTGAAATTAGTGCTCTGCATCTGGTTGCCCAGCCAGGCGGTGAGTTTGCCGGTGTCTGAGACCACCGCTACCATCACCGGCGCGGCCGCCGCGAATTTGCAGGCGGAGTACACCCCGCCGAAGACGGCGGCGCAGAATTTTTCCTTGAGCGCGGGCTCGTCCAGAACTATGAACTTGTAAGGCTGGGCGTTGCAGGCCGACGGCGCCAGGCGCGCGGCCTCCAGGCAGAGGTCAAGCTTCTCCCGCTCCACCGGGACGGACTTGTATTTGCGGATGCTGCGCCGCGCGGCGGCTATTTCCAGAAGATGTGAAGTCGGCATAGCCATATTTTATAATATAGAGGGAAGGATTTCAGAGGTATCAATTATGGAAAACTGGAAAGAGGGCGTTAATTTCGCCATTACGGTGTGCGACTCAGACGGGAAGATAACGGAAATGAACGAAAGATCCGCCGCCACCTTCGCCAAGTACGGGGGCAAAGCGCTGCTCGGGCAGAGCCTGCTGGACTGTCACCCGGAGCCGGCCAGGGCCAAACTTGAAAAAATGCTGGCCGGGCCGTACACCAACGCCTACACCATAGAAAAGAACGGCGTGAAGAAACTTATCTACCAGACCCCCTGGCTGAGGGACGGCAAACCGGCCGGCCTGGTGGAGCTGTCCCTGGAGCTCCCCTCTGAGCTGCCCCACTTCGTGCGCAAAAAATCTGTCTGAGAACTTTTAGGGGCAAAAGTTCTCAGACAGATTTTTCTATATGAAAAATAAAATATTATTGCTAATGTCGGCATTGCTGCTGGGGGCCTGCTCGCACGCGGTCAGGGAAACGGTCTTAAGCCAACCGCCGCAGGTTACGCCGCCGGTGGAGCCGCCGGTGCCCGTGCTGCACCGCACTTACACGGAGGGGGAGGTTTTGAAATATAAACTGACCCTCGATTATTCCGAAACGGGGGAGGACGATTCCTCCGCCTCCGCCAGCGCCGTAGCCACCGTAAAAAAAAGGGGCGACAGCGTTTTTTATGAAGCGTGGCAGTGGACGGGACGGAAGAAGAACGGCGCCGACATAAAACTCCCGGCGGAAAGCCTGGATTTCAGGCAGCTGCTTTCGCTGGACCCGGGCTTCAAACTCTCAATACAGGACCTTTCAAAGATCTACCCGCTTATAGAGCCGGTCACGGACACCCTGACCTTCTACGCCGACCTGCAGCTGGCCATGCGCAAAGGCCTGGCGTTGACGGTGGGGGAGCATCTTTTCATTGAACACGGCCTGCCGAACTCCTGGGCGGGAGGCCCCACGGCGGTGGGCCGCGACTGCGTGGATTTCGACCTTACGCTGACGGACATTAACGCCGCGGACAATACCGCCACGCTGAGGGCGCTGCATCTGCCGCCGGCGGCGGGCTGCGGCGCGGCGCCGGTGCCCTGGCTGCAAAAGCCGGTCAGCGACACGGCCAACAACTGGTATCAGGTAAGGAAGGAAGGGAAGTCCATCTACATCGCCTCGGCGGCCAAAGAAACCTTCGATGACGAGATAAAAATAGGTTTGGCCGACGGCCATATAGTCTCGGCCACACAGTTCAATCTGCTCACCGGAGAAAAGCGCACCTGCCTGGACGAAAAGCTCGCCATGTGCGGCGCGCCGGGCCGGTTCTCCATCGTCAGGAAGCTGCTGCTTGCCCCCGAAGCGGAGTAAGGCCGGCGTCAGGCCACGGGGCTGACCGCCAGCGCTTTTACGGCCTCTCCAGCGGCGCGTATCATCGGCCGGGGGGAGATCTCGGCGCCCACCGCCTGCCGCATCCAGTCCCGCGGAGTTATCGAACCCAGCACGCACATCCGCTCCATCTCGGTCCCCAGCTTGTGGGTTTTGAAATATTCCTCCACCTGGAACGCTATGATGTGGCCCAGCGGGTAATCCGGCAGGTACATGCCGTAGCAGATCATGTGGGAATATACCGCCAGTATCGGGCTGGAACCTCCGTTGAAGACCGGGGCGAAATATTTATCCCAGATGCTGCCGGCTATGTTCACCACCGCCTGCCGGAGCTCTTCGGCGCCGGCATCCTTGTTCTGGTAAAGCCAGCGCCAGACGTGCATGTCCACCAGCGCCACGCCCGCTATTTCCCTGGTGGCCCAGAAAGTGTCCAGCGCTTTGCTGTGGGCGGCTTTGGGATCTTTATTCTCGAAGCCGAGCACTTCCATGTCCCGGTCCTGAAAAACGAAAGCGAAGCCTTCAGTGAAAGCCGTATTTGGCACGCCGGCGAGCAAGGTATGGTCCACGCGGTAAAGCGAGAATACCTGCTCCACGCAATGGCCGAGCTCATGCATAGCCACGTTGAAGCCCTGGTAATCGAAGCCGGCCGCGGGCACGCGGGTGCGTAAATGCGCTTTTTCAGTGCGCATCTGCGCGCCCCAGGCGTGGCCGGAGCCCCTGGCGGCGTCCACCTCTATCCTTTCCGCCACGTAGGCCGCGGTGTCCTTTGCGAAGCCGAGCTTTTCAAGGGTGTTGGGGATGTCTTTCTCGAAAGCCGCCGGCGACGGGTATTTTTTTGCCGCTAGCCGGTCCAGCTCCTCGAGGGGTACGGCGGACCGAGCTTTAAACCCGTCATACCAGATATCGAACGGTTCGAGGCCGCGGCCCAGGCGCGTCTTTATCAGATCGGCCGCCTCTTTTCCCTCGGGCGCCAGCAGCAGCTCCGTGAACATCTTTTCCACTTCTTCCTCGGGGATCTCCCGGACCATGTTGAACTTTCTGCCGATATGAGTAGGTTCCAGCGGGTAATATTCGTCCTCGGCCAGATGCGCTTTGAACACGTCCAGGAAAAGCTTGTAGCGGGTATCGGGCTCGCGCTCCGCTTTGTTCCCGTCCAGGGTGTTGCTGACCGGATCGTACGAGCAGAGGTCGCTGTCGATGAACTTCAGCGGGATCTCCTGGGCTATGATCCGCTCCATTACCGCGCTGATCAGGCGCTGTTTTTCCAGGCCGGAGCCGGGGGCCGAATAAAAGGATTTCAGATGGTCCCGCAGCCCCCAGTGAGAGATCAGGCGCGGGCCGCCGGGGAAGGCGGCAACGCCGTTTCCGTCGGTGACCTTGTTCATGTAAATGTTATAGCCGCTTACATAATTCTCGGCGGCCGAGCTGGCACGGCTGAGGCGCTGGTTCACTTCGGCCGGTACCCGGTTCGCGAAGGCCTTGCCCAGCCGCATCGCGGCCCACTCAGTCCGCGTCCAGGCGCCGCCGCCGGCCAGGCACTCGGCCAGGGTCCTGACCGGGAAATTCAGCAGCGCCATGAAAGCCAGCTTCGCGGCGAACATGTCGTCGCTGAAATGCGCGCCGGGCGAATAGGCGGAGAACAGGCGGTCGGCCGGGTGCAGCGGCCCGGTATCCTCGTCGGTCTCGTGGCGCAGCCTGAGTGTCAGCGTGTTGAAATGGCCGTTGACGTATTCAAGTTTTTCTTCGAACCGCGAGAACAGCGTGTGAAGGCTCTCGCCGGTAAAAAAATTATCGCGGCAGAAAGCGCTGAATTCTTTGGCCGTGCCGTCCGTTTTAGTCCACAGGCGGGCCGTCTGTTTAACGCAATCGTTTATGCGCTCGACTTCGGCCGGATATTTTTTTACTAGCCTCTCTATAACTTTGCTGACCGTTGCGTCTTTCATTGTTCTTCCCCTGTTCTGGATATTCACGCGCCCGACTTCAACTAAAGCACCCGCCCGCGCCTCACGGGGCGCGGGCGGGTGCTCCGTATCGCCGCCGCCCTTACTTGGCGAAGAACGGGTGAGCCAGGTACGGGATGCGGTCCGGCTTGTCCTCGGTCTTCTTGATCTCCATCTCCTGCACCAGGATGGACGGCGCCACCAGCGAGGCGGGCGGGGTCCAGGCCAGGTTATACACCTTCATCTCCTTCGAAACGGCCACTATGTCGCGCAGCGAGCGCAGGCCTGCGCCGATGAACTCTATGGCGTGCACCGGCTCTTCGCGGCCGTCGACGGTGTAGACCTTGTAGGCCGAGAACGAACCGCGGAAGCTGTCTATGTCGCGCACCAGCAGGCAGTATTCCAGTTCCTGCTCGCGGCACAGGTCCAGGAACTTTTTTTTCAGCTCCGGCATGGGCACCACGCGGGGGGAGTTCGCCTGCGGTTCTATGAAGACATTGCCCGGGCCGCCGCTGGTATATTCATGGTACTCGCCGCGGCCGTGGCCGTTGGAGGTCTTGAAATCGCGGGTGGCGGCCCTGAAGCGGTACACGTCCTTCAGCTTGCCTTTTTCCACCAGCGTCACTTTGCGGGCCGGCACGCCTTCATCGTCCACGGTGTAATGTCCCATCAGCGCCGCGCCGTTGTACTCCGTGGCCAGCGGGTCGTCCACCACGTTGAGGAACGGCGGCATAACGCGCATGTCTAGGCGCTCCACCAGCTCGCCTGCGCGCCGGTAGACGGACTCGGTGGACCATTTATTGGTCTCTTTCCAGATCTCGCGCGGATTGGCGATATTGTTCACGAAGAAATGATCGAAGAACTTGGCCGCGGCGTTCTCCTCGAACAACACCGGGCCGATGTAGGCTTTCATCGTCACCGACTTGTTCATTTCGGTCAGGCGCGCGGCCATCTGCTTCGCTTTTTCAACGATGGCCGCGAAAGGCGGCAGGTCGGCCGGGGCGCAGAAGCCGAAGCGCGAGCTGGCGCCCAGCTTGTAGCCGTCGGGCGAGTAGGTCTTGGCCTCTATCTCGATGGCGCCGCTGCAGTAGGGCTTTTCGAACGCCGAGCCTTCGCTGTTCAGGAAGCGGGAGGCGCCGTGATCGTAGGAAAGCGAAACCTGCGAATACTTAACGGCCGGGTACGCGGTGAAGACCGCCGACAACTGCTTCATCCGTTCGGTCCAGAGCTTCTCGTCGAGGCGCTCGGCCGGCACTGGCAGGAAGGTCGTGTAGACGGGCTCCGCTGTAAGGTCGTCGTACAGTTCGGTAATGTTCTTGGACTCCTTGAAGGCCTTTTTCTTCGAATAGGTGTCCAGGGCGCTCTTGTACGCCTCGTCGGTGAGCGACCAGATGCTGAAGCGCAGGCTGTCGTAGTTATCGTTCATGGCCACGCCGTAATCCACGGAGGGCCGGTATTCGCCCCAGGCGTTGCCGACGTAGTTGGTATTGTCGAAACTCTTATCGCCCACGCGCACCTCGGCCTTCACGCGGCGGTAGGGATACGAGTTGAACCCCTCCGTGGCGCCGAAGGTGGCGCTGATGTAGCAGCCGGTGCCGTCGGTCACGGTGTAAGCCATGAAATACGGCTTCTGCAGGTTGTCCATCTTGAGTTTATTCATCGAACGCGCCATTTCGTCGTTCATGGCCTTGAAGACGGCGTCCCCTTGCGGCACGGCGCACGGCGCGGCCGCGCCGAAGGACAGCGCAAGCAGCGCGGCAAAAAAACTGGTTTTATAGATGTTTTTCATTTGATCTTTCCCTTGTTTTTGTCGTTAATATTCGCTGTTCGCGCCTTATTTGTCGTGCAGAGGCGGCTCAAGCACCGGCGGCTTCTCCTGCGACTTCTTCGACTTTTCGACCTCTATTTCGGACATCAGTATGCTCGGCGCCACGCAGGAGACCGGCACCCAGCCGGACTCCGCGCCGCAGGTGCCGTTGAACACGTCGGTATCGTCGGCGGCGGCTATTATCTTGCTGAAGTTGGCTATGGGCGTGCCCACTATATCCACGCCGCGCACCACTTCGTCCGGGCGGCCGTCCACGTAAACGCGGTAGACCAGCAGCGGGAGAACTTTAAAGGACTGGCCGCTGCCGCGGCCGGTATAGGTGAACCCGCCGGAGATGTCGTTGAAGACCAGGCCGAAAGGCTTGCCCTGCTTCTTGCATTCTTCTATAAGCATTTCGCGGAGCCTGGGATACGGAACGGTCTGAGAGGCTTCCATCATGGTATTGCCCATGCGTGAAACCACCTGGTTGCCGGCGGATTTGCGGCCGTGGCCGTTGGATACGGCGAAATCGCGTATGGGGGAGCGGCTCATCAGGAACCCTTTGAGCACGCCGTTCTGTATCAGGTCCACGCGCTGGGCCTTCACGCCTTCGTCGTCGTAGGTGTAATGGCCGCGCAGCGGTATGCCGTTGAACGTCCTCAGGTTGGGGTCGTCATAAAGACTGACAAAATCCGCGGTGATCTTCTGGTTGAGCTTTTTCGCGAAGGTCTGGCCCGAATCCTCCAGCTTCTGGCGGTGGCCCTCGAGGCGGTGGCCGATGATCTCGTGGAAATACACGCCGGCGGGCCGGGCGTTGAGGATAGCGGGCCCGCTGAAGGGATCCACCAGCGGCGCGGACTTCAGCGCTTTAAGTTCGGTTATCGAGCGCTCTATGTCCTTGTACACCACCTCGTCCGAGGGCAGCTTGTCGGGCGAGATGTCGTTGTACTGCATGCTGCGGGAAAGTTCCATGCCGTCGTCCGTGCGCGAAGAGATATTGTAGCCCATGGTCACGTAAACGTTGCCGGTCTTGACGCGCGTGCCCTCGCTGTTCACTATCCAGCGGTTGTCGGCGGAAACGCGCATCCAGGCGCTGCCCTGGTAAATATAAGGATAAGGGAGGAACTTCGCGGTAAACTTGTCCAGCCTGGCCTTCCAGGCGGCCTTGTCGAAGGACGGCATGTCGGCGGTTTCGTAGAAGGCCGCGGCGGGGGCGGTAGAGAAATCGGGCGAGGGGTCCTCTTCGCTGGCCGTGATGGCCTTGTTCATCTTCACCTTGGTAAAAGCCTCGTAAGAGCGCTTGAAGGCGGCGTCGGTGTATTCCCATACGCGGGAGCGGATGGCGTTCTCGTCCTCATCCAGCGGGATGTACTGCGTGTAATTGGTCGGGTAGTTGTAGGAATTGTCGCCTTTCACCTGGTGGGTGTTGTCCAGGTTGTAATCGTTGAAGCGGGCGTCTATGTCCAGGCGGCGGCGCTGGCTTTCGTTCTCGGAGTCGATGGCGCCCATGAAGGAAGACACGCTGTACTGGTTGGTGTCTATCACCTCATAGCCCAGGAAATAAAGCGGCGTTTTTTCGGCGGTCTTGAGCACGCCGAACGACCGGTCCAGCTCTTTGGTGAGCGCGTTCATTACCGTGTCGGTCTGAACGGCCGCGGCGAAGGAGGGGGCCGCCAGCACCTGTAGAACGCAGATAAGGAATAGTTTACGCATGATACCTCCGAAGAATGAGTTTCCGCCGCGCACTGCCCGCCCGCCGGAGCCGCCCGGCGGCATAACTACAGAATATAATTAAATTATGCGAACAAACAACCGGGATAAAAAACGCGCGAAAAGCCGGCTGTCCGGCTTCGGTCATGCGCCTGTGGGTTCGGACCCTTCAGCTTCGTTTTGCGCCAGGGCTCTTATTCTGCCGAAGCGTTCCGTCAGGGTTGCGTATTCATGCGGATATTCCGCCTGCGTGTGAACGCGCAGGGCTTCGGTGTAGGCGGCTAACGCTTCGTTCCGCTTTAATGCTTTTTCCCGTCCAGAAAGCAGTTCCGCCTGGCTTTCCAGGATTCCGGCCAGATTGGTCTGCGCCACCGCATAATACGCCGCCGCCGACTTGAAGTTGTACACGCGCAGGGCCTCGCGGCACGCTGCAGCCGCTTCGGTGAGTTTTTCCTGTTTTGCGGCGCCGGTCAGAAGTCCGGCGTGCTCAGATAAAATATTCGAAAGGTTATTCTGCGTGCCGGCATAATACATCGGCGCCGAGTCCAGGGTATACACCTGCAGCACGGCGCTGTACGCTTTTAAGGCCTCCCTGATCTTTTGCTCCTTCTCTTCACCCGCGAAAAGCTGGGACAGGTTGAACATTGCGTTGCCGAGATTATTCAGCGTCATGGCATAATGGTCCGGAGATGCGTCCAGCGCATAGACCCGCAACGCTTCCTTATATGCTCTAACCGCCTCGTCCAGTTTTCGGCGCTTCTCTCCGCCGGCCAGCAGTTCGGCCTGGTCCAGGAAAACATTGCCAAGACGGTTCTGGGTCAAAGCGTAAGCGTTGGGGACGGAATCGAACGTATAGACCTGCAGGGCTTCCGTGTATGCCGTGATGACCTCGGAAAGTTTCTGGTCCTTCTCCCCGCCGGCCAGCAGCCCGGCCTGGTCACGCAGGGCCACCCCCAGGTTGGTCTGCGTAACGGCGTAATCCTCGGGAGCGGAGTCTACGGTCATCGCTTTCAGCGCTTCTTTATAGGACGCGATAGCCAGTGAAAGTTTGCATCTTTTTTCTTCGCCCGCAAGGAACTCGGCCTGGTCGTACAAGATCGTTCCCAGGTCGCTTTGCGCTTTGGAATAAAGCGCAGGTTCGGAGGCGGGCGACCACACCTGCAAAGTCTTGCCATAGGCCGTCAGCGCCTCGGAAAGCTTCCGCTTTTTTTCCTCCCCGGCCAGCAGGTCCGCCTGGTTCCTGAACACATTGCCGAGGCCGTTCTGTGTGACGGCATAATCTTTGGGCGCTGAAACCGGAGTGTACACCTGCAGCGCTTTTTTGTGAGCCGTTACCGCTTCCTCATAGTTGCGTTTTATCTCTTCCCCGGCAAGCGTGGCTGCCTGGGCGTTTAAAGCGTCCCCGAGGCTGTTGTTTATCCTTCCGTATTCTTCCGGAGACGAATCGACCGTGTAAACCGTCAGGGCTTCCCTGTACGCTTTCACGGTTTCTTCCAATAGTTTTTTCCGGTTCTTGCCCATCGCGGACCCGGATAATTCATGGAGCATCCTGCCGGACTTTAAGGCCTGGGCCGCGAGCATGAGCCGGTCGCCGATGTCGGACTTTGTCTGGGCCAGCGCCAACTTCTCCAATTCTGCCGCCGATGCGCCCGCCGAACCGGCTTTTTCCTTGGGCCAGACGGCGTAAATGAACTGCTTCCGGGATTCGAACTCGGGGTTCTCCGCCGCGCTGGCCTGGAAATATCCTTTGAATTGCGCGGGCAGCTGTCCGGAAACGAAAAAGTCGCTCCTTACCTGTATAAGGTTCTCGGCGCTGCTGTCTATGAACACATAATTCGGGAATTTCAGGGCGCCGATGGCGTCCTTGCTGAAATAATCTTTAGAGGCCGCCTCGCAGCGCTGGGCTTTGTTTATGCCGGAGCCGGAATAATGGACGGTGTTTTTTATCGCCAGCGGGCCGAAGTTGCCGAACGAGATACCGGTGCGCAGGGCCAGGAAGTGCGCGTCCGGCACGGCTACGCCGGTGGCGGAATACTTTTTTATATATTTCCCGCGTATTTCTTCCCAGTCCTGTATTATCCGGCTGAGGCACAGGATGCTGTTTTCCACGCTGGTAAACAGCAGCAGGAAGCCGTCGCCGGTAAAATTCCCCACATGCCCGCCGTGCTGATCGGCCGCGGTCTCAACGGAGCCGTACAGTTCACGTATCAGCTCCGCCGCGGTGTCGGCGTTCTGGTCCCAGGCGTAGGTGGAGTCGTGCAGATCGATAAAGGCGGCGAAGCCCGGGCCTTTTATGGTGGAGTCGTGCTGTCCGGTTTTTTTTTCTGTCATGGCCGCCTTAATATCCGGTCGTAAACTTATCAAATGGGGACACTTGTGCTCAATTGCTCCCGCGGGAACCCCTTGTTGGAAAGACCCATTTCCCCCATGGCCGGCGCGTCAGGGTTTATCCTTCGGGTAGGCGTCCTGCAGGTATCTGTGCAGCGACAGGCTCATCGCCGACCTGGTGCCCGCGGACAACAGCCAGCCGCGCGCCGGATCGAACGAGAAATCTGATTCCGCGTTATCCCCGGCGTTGATCACCGTGATCCTGACCGGTTGTTGCCCGGACAGCCCCAGTGTGTCATTAAGGTCGACTGCGTCTTTAAGGAACGCCGACAGGTTGGGGTTCGCGTAAGTCCCGTCGGGGTTTGTCATGGACGCGTCAACCGCGTAGTCGAACCGCGTCAGCCCGGCCTTGTTGCGGCGCAGCTCGGCCAGCACCGCCAGGTCTTCCACCGCCCAGGAGAGCGTGCCCAGCTGCCCCGTTATTTCAGCGCCCAGGGACATTACGCATTCTTTCACGTAGCACCTGGCGCTGGAGTCGAATTCCCCGGTGTCCCGTACAAGTTTAAGCTTAACCTTCAGCGAGGGCGAAAGCCCATGGCTTGCGTAAAAACCTTCCAGCGTTTCGCGGAAAAGCCTTACCTGGAGATTCTCCCCGCCCCCGGGATTTTTCATAGCGTCATCCGCGTAAACGTCCAGGTACGGGATCCTTTCATTCAGCAGGCGCGGGGGCATCTTCAGCGCGGTCAGCCTGTTCTGCTCTTTGCAGCCTATCGGCCCCTTGTGCTTGTAAGCCTCCAAGGGGCCTTTGTAGCCGATGTAATATTCATTCTCGTAGACCTCGGACTTGTAATCCCAGTCCTTCGAGACCACGATCCCCTGGGTGGGGTCTGTCAGGATCCACTCTTTGCCGTTCCTCACCGCCACGCCGGTATGGTCGTTGAAATTCTCCAGCAGGCTGCTGTAAGACATCGTGGTGCCGATGATAAAAACGGGCTTTAAGCCGGCGTCCTGCATCAATTTATAGAAAGCGGCCGCGTAGTCGCTGCAGCCGCTGGAGTAGCGGCTTTCCAGCACCTCCGCGCCCGTCCTCAGCCCTATAAAGAATTCCTTGGGGCCGGTTTCCTTCGCCCCGGCCACGGTCACGGTGTAAAGCGTGTCGGGAGCCATCAGCTTTATTTCGTTCATCCGCGCCAGCCCGGCGGCGATAATGCCGGGAACGTCTTTTGGCTTGTCCGCGCCATAGCAATAGGCGCCGCTCAAAAGCAGCAGGCCGAGAATAACGCAGGGGGTTGTAATTTTAATGGCCGTTCTCCGAAGTTCAGTATAGTCCCGTTCCGATCCCGGAACACATGTTCGCGGTTTTTCATGGTTGCGGGCAATAGAACCCGCTCCGGCTTTTGGTATTATAATATATTGGCGGAAGGGGAACGGTTCGTTGAAAAATTGCAGGCAGAGAAAAGAACGAAACAAGGAAAGAGGTTGCGGTAACAAGCCTTGTGTTTACTATAGATCCGGGAAAAGCGGACCGGAAAAAGCGCCTCGACCTTTAAAGCCGTTACTGCCGGACCGCCCCGGCAGTAACCGATCAGGGGAACTGCACTAAGAGAGCTTCAGAATTCAGGAGGAGCGCGGCATGAAAAACACTAATGAATTTACGAAGATCACAGTAGAGGAAGCTGAGGCGCTGGCAAAACAGGAGGACGGGCTGGAGCTCGACGGACTGACGGAACTCACCGACAAAGCGGCGGAGGCGCTGGCCAAGCATGAGGGCTGGATCTCTCTCAACGGCCTGACCACGCTTACCCAAAAAACGGCGGAGGCGCTGGCGAAGAATCCGGACTGGCTTGAGCTCAACGGCCTGGCCACGCTTGCCGACGAAGCGGCAGAGGCGCTGGGGAAGGATAAGGGGGGGCTTGAGCTCAACGGCCTGACCACGCTTGCCGACGAAGCGGCAGAGGCGCTGGCGAAGCATGAGGGGTGGCTCGAACTTGGCGGCCTGACCGCGCTTACGGAAAAAGCCGCGGGGGCGTTAGCGAAACACGGGCACGATCTCCATCTCAGCGGCCTGACCGCGCTTACTGATAAAGCCGCCGAGGCGCTGGCGAAGCATAAAGGCCCGCTCGAACTCAGCGGCCTGGCCGCGATCACGGATAAGACAGCTGAGGCCTTGGCGAGGCACGAGGACGATCTGCATCTTAACGGTTTGACCGCGCTTACCGACCAAGCCGCGAAGGCGCTGGCAAAACACAGGGGGGAGCTCGCGCTCGACGCTCTGACCTTGCTTACGGACCAGGCCGCGGAGGCGCTGGCAAAACATCAGGGCGAGCTGCATCTCAACGGTTTGACCGCTCTAACTGACAAAGCTGCGGAGGCGCTGGCGGGCCATGAGGGCGAACTGTCCCTCAACGGCCTGACCACGCTGACTGCCAAAGCTGCGCAAGCGCTGGCGGGGAATAAACACATCTCCTGCAGCGGAATAGTAATAAAACCCGCCCCGGAGGGTAATGCGGATACGTCCCCGGCCGGCCTTCCCTAGGCTTTAAAGTAAGTCCAGGCCAGCACCACGGCGGAACTGAGGATAGGAAAGCCGAAAGCCTTCAACGCCTCGTTCCAGACGGGGGAATTCATGTCTATGAGCTTCAGCACGGTGGCCGAACCCAGGATGAACAGGATAGGCGCTAACCACATGTCCCGGGGGATGGCTGTGATCAGCTCCGGCTTCCCCGCGATAGCGGATACCATAACGCCCAGCGACATGACGGTCAGCGTAAGAGTGCAAAATTTAAAAGTGACGGTACACAGGGCCCGCGCTATGGCGTAGCAGAAAACGACTATGCTCAATAGCGTCAGCACCATCAGGAGCAGCGGCACGCCCCACCAGATGAGCGGCAGCATGGCCTTACGGTTCTTTTTAAAGAATTTTCCGGCTCGGGACATAACGCGTTCAGTTTCCATCCCGCCTCCCCGTTCCCTGAAAAACTCTTTCACCGCTATGATATAAAAAAAGCCGCGGCGCCAGACAGGCCGCAGCCGCTTTCGCAGGACACCGCGGGCTTATGTTCGCTCGGATGGGGCAAGGCAGGGCTGAGGCGGAGTTAAGGACGGGCCGGGCTTTAAAAATTTGAGCGCCGCCGGGGTTTTTGATATTATAAGCAGATAGGCGGGGCCGTGGGAATTTCAGGGAGCTAAACGTTCAACCATGAAAAACACAATCCTGGTGGTCGGTTCTGTTGCGCTGGATTCGGTGCGGACCATACACGGCAGTACCAGCCGGGCGCTGGGCGGTTCGGCCGTGCATTTTTCGCTTTCAGCTTCTCAGTTCACTCCCGTGAAGATGGTGGGCGTGGTGGGCGAGGATTTCCCCGCCCCGTTCCGCCGGTTCCTGACGCGCCGCAACATCTGCCTGGCGGGAATGCAGGTGCTGCCGGGCAAGACCTTCCACTGGAAGGGCAGGTACGACCGCGATTTTAAGAACGCCATCACCATCGCCACCGAGCTTAACGTTTTCCAGCATTTCCAGCCCAAACTGAACGGGAGCCACAACGAATGCGGCGTGCTGTTCCTGGCCAACATCGACCCCGACCTGCAGCGCGGGGTGCTGGCGCAGATGCCCAAGGCCAGGCTGGTGGCCTGCGACACGATGAATTACTGGATAACCCTTAAGAAAAAGTCGTTGGTCACCCTGCTGAAAAAAGTGGACCTCCTGTTCGTCAACGAGGAGGAGTCACGCCAGCTTACCGGGGAATACAATCTTATAAAGGCCGCCAGGCTGATAATGCGCATGGGGCCGCGCGCCATAGTGGTGAAGCGCGGCGACAGCGGCGCCATGCTGTTCTACGGCGGCGAGGTGTTCTCCATCCCGGCCCACCCGATAGAGAAAGTGGTGGACCCCACCGGCGCGGGCGATACTTTCGCCGGCGGCTTCATGGGCTACCTGGCCGCCGCGCCGGACTGGAAGAATTTCAACGTTTTGAGGCGGGCTATGTCGTACGGCATAGTTATGTCCTCGTTCAGCGTGGAGGATTTCAGCGTGAAGCGCGTGGGCAGGCTTTCCAAACACGAGATCCGCGCCAGGTACAATAAATACGTGGGCGCGCTGGCTATAAAATAAACGGCACAGGGCGGCACCATTCATATGGACGAAGAACATAAAAGAGCGGGCAGTAAATTCTGGATCTATTTTATCCCGGTCTGTATACTTGTGGCCATACCGCTGGTAAAATGGACCATGAAGCTGAACTCGGGGGATATGGCCCTTTCCAAGGAAGAGGCCAACGTTTTCAATACTGACGAAGGGGAGATAAAAAAGCAGGCCAAAGTAAGCTCCGACCCCAACCTCAACGACCAGGCCCTTACGGTGCGCTACCGCATGGGCAAGCCCGGCGATTCCGACCGCGAGTACGCGGCCGCGCGGGCAGCCGCCGACGCGCGGGAAAAGGCCGCCGCGCGCGAGGCCGAGCAGCAGGCCCGGGAGGACGCTCAGCCCGAGCAGGCTGCCGTGCCGCCCGAAGCGGCTAAAAAGCAGGCGGGGCTGGGAGTGCAGAAAGGCTATCTTACCTATGCCGTGGGGAAGGCTATGGACAACCCCGGGGTGGTGAAGGCGCTGCTCAATAATAAATTCGTGATCAACGGCTTTATGTCGCGCGGCACCGTGAAAGCCGCCACCGGCAGCGCCCAGGGCCTGGCCAATTACCTGAAAAGCGGCGGGCCGGCCAATTTCCTCAACAACCCGGTGGTTAAAGCCGCCATGAACAATCCCGCCATAGTGAGCGCCGTGGCCTCCAGCGGCCTGGTGGGCGCCATGCTGCAGACCCCGGCGGCGCAGGCGCTGATGAAGGACCCCGACGCCATAGCCGACCTGATCTCCTCCAACCCGCAGCTGGTGGCCATGGCCATGTCTAACCCGGCCACTTTAACCACGCTGATGAACAACCCGTCGGTGGCGGGCGTGGTGGGCAAGTTCGACACCAGCAAAGTAAAAGCGCCCTGAGCCCCGGCCGCGCGCCGCGGGCAGCCCATGAACGAAACCGAAAAAAAGATAGCGGCCATGCCCAAGGCCGAGCTGCACCGGCACATCGAGGGCTGCGTGCGCGTGGGCACCGTGCTCGACCTTGCCCGCAGGCACGGCCTGCCGCTGCCTACTTTCGACCCCGCCGGGCTGGACCGGCTGTATAAACTGCGCGCGCCCGGCGCTACGCTGGCGGCAGTGCTGGGGATGTTCAAAATGGCGCAGGCTTCGTTCGTTTCCTGCGAGGCGGTGGAGCGCATAACCTTCGAAGCCCTCGAGGACGCCTATAAAAAAGAGAACATCCGCCTGCTCGAGCTGCGCTACAGCCCGGACTTCATGCTTAAGGACCGCGGGCTGGACTGGCAGAAAGCGCAGGACATAATCAACGCCACCGTTCAGAAATTCGAGAAGAACAGCAACATGGTGGCCGGCGTGATAGTTATAGCTTCCCGCAGCCACGGCCTGGGCTCCGCCCTGAAGACCATAGATTTCGCGGTGAAGAACCGGCGCTCCGTGATAGGTTTCGACCTGGCCGACAGCGAGGCGGACTACCCGGCTTCTTTGTATAAGGAAGCGGTGAAGAAGCTTCACGCCGCCGGCATCCCGCTGACCGTCCATTCCGGGGAAGAGGGCCGCTATTCGCAGATAACCGAGGCCATAACGGCGCTGGCGCCGCGGCGCATCGGCCATGGCGTGAAGGCGGCCGAGGACCGCACCGGCAGGACCATGCAGCGCATAAAGAATTCCGGTATTACCGTTGAAACCAATCCCTGGAGCAATTACCTTACGCGCGCCGTGCCTTCGATAGCGGCGCACCCGCTGAAAAAATTCATAGCCGCCGGCCTGCGCTGCACCATAGGCGCCGACGACCCCGAGATCCTGGATACGCACCTTAACAAGGAATACGCGCTGGCCCTGGGGGAAATGGGCCTTTCCCCGGAGGAGCTCCTGTACACGCTCAGATGCGCCGCCGAAGGTTCCTTCCTGCCCGCGGATAAAAAACAGCAGGCCGCCAAAGAGCTGGGTTTTAAGGCCTGAACCCCGGTTTTCCCCATGAATACGGTCCCTGCCCGCCGCCTTGGCGCGCGGCTGGTTTTTGTTTGACATTGCTCAGTACATGCGGTAGAATCTCCCTTACCTAAGGAAAATAATTTCCCGGGAAGTTCAAGGAGACAACTAATGAGGAAACAGAAAGGTTTAGCGTTGGCGGCGGCGTTCTTCGCGCTGTCGTTCGTATCCCCTGCTTTCAGCCAGCAGGCGCTGTCCGGAGATGTTAAGGACCAGATAAAGACCGTTCAGGACGCCATCAAGAAGGCCGGCGCCAAATGGACCGCGGGGGAAACCTCGATTTCGTCAGCCCGCGAGGACTGGAAATACCTGGTAGGCTTGAATTTCGAAACGGTGGACGCGGAGCCCATCGAATTGGTGGCCGCGGCCGAGCTGCCGCCCTCCATAGACTGGCGCGCCGCCAACGGCAACTATGTTACCGCGCCGCGCAACCAGAAAAAATGCGGCTCCTGCTGGGCTTTTGCCATGACCGGCGGCCTTGAGGCTTATACGCTGCTGAAACAGAACACCCCCGGCGTGGACATTGACCTGTCCGAGCAGGTGATGGTGTCCTGCAGCGGGGCGGGCTCCTGCAACGGCGGCCAGCTCTCGGCGGGCTTCCTGCAGAAAACCGGGCTGCCCCTGGAGGCGGCCTATCCTTACACGGCCACCGACGGTTCCTGCGCAACAGCCGCTGCGGGCTGGCAGGCTTCGGCCTATAAAATAGGCGCCTGGGGCTCGGTCTCCAAAAATCTGACGGCCATCAAGACCGCCCTGATAAAATACGGCCCGCTGCCCACCGCCATGATGGTCTACGAGGACTTCATGCACTATAAGACCGGCGTTTATTCCTACACCACCGGCAAAAAGTTGGGCGGCCACGCCATCCTGCTGGTGGGCTATAACGACGAAGGGCAGTATTTCATACTTAAGAACAGCTGGGACACCGGCTGGGGCGAGAACGGCTTCTTCCGCGTAGCCTATTCCGAAATGGGCACCGTGGTCAACTTTGGCCTGAGCACCATAGCTTACAGGGCTTCCAAGACCGAAACCCCCGTGGGCGAGGCCGCGCTGGCCGGCTGGGCGAGGGTTTCGCCGCTGCTGGATGGCGCCAAAGCCTGGAAGTAAAAAGACCGGGAGGCGAGAACCGGCGTCCGCTAACGCGGGCGCCGGTTTTTTTATGCCGGATACTCCGGGCCCTGCCGCCCGCCTACCTGTTGTCTGCCAATATTCTCCGGCAGTCGTTCTCCGCGTCAGCGGCAACCTGCTTTAAAGAGTTCACGTAAGCTTCCTCGCCCTTATCGGTGCTTGCCGCGGGCCGCGGGGCGCTTTCCGGAGAAGGGGCCAGTCTGACAACATAGAAAACCCCGCCCGCGGTTTCTTTCAAAAGGCAGGAGAAAAGGATGGAATTACCAGCTGTTTTCAGCCTGCTTACCTCCCGGGCCAGCTCTTCCTTGGCCAGCGTTTTGTCATAAAATATCCTGCTTATCACAACATCGTCCTCGCCTTCGGCGTCCTTGATGTATGCGGCCCGGTCAGAAGCTATATGGTTTTCCGGGACGGGGGCGGCCGCTGCCGCGGCGAGCGGCTTTATGTCCGCAAGGGAGTTCCCTGCCGCCTGCGCGGCAGCGCCGGTATCTCTGACGGCGTCACGCAGATCGGCGGGGACGCTGCGCTTGTTGTTATCCAGCCCCACGAACACCGCGGCCGAGATCAAGGTCATCAGTAGTATGTCTTTCAGGTCTTTCATAATTATTCTTTCCTCCGGGTAACTTTCGGGTTCTGCTAAACCCTCTTGGTATAGTTTAGCCGCTGCGGGCATTTAATCTAGTGCCTTTAAGGTCCGGAGGGCGCGTTTTATGGTCTAGCTGGTTCTGGCGCTGATTTACCGAACGTTTACCGTTCCCGCGCGGGGCGCCGCCGGAGGGCGCCGGCAGCCGGCCGGCGGATAGGCCGGGCGGGATACGGGCAAGTTTGATAAAATCAATTATGCTCAAACGCTGGCGCAACGCCGATCCCGCTTTCAAGGCTTTTCTGCTGGGCGTATTTTTTCTGGGCATAAATTCCGGTATTATCGCCTCGGCTTTCAACAATTACCTGAACGATTCGTTCAAGATGTCCTCCAGCCAGCGCGGCTTCCTGGAATTCCCGCGCGAACTGCCCGGCTTCCTGCTTATCTTCATCACCGGCCTGCTGGCGGCGCTGCCGGTGCGCCACTGGGCCGTTATAACCAGCCTGCTCACCGCGGCAGGCGTGGCCGGGCTGGGTTTCCTGGCCCCCACGTATAACCTGATGCTGGTGTGGATGCTGCTGTGGAGCACCGGCGGCCACCTGTTCATGACGGTGGAAAGCGTGATGGGCCTGCGCTTCGCCAAAGAGGGCGGGCACGGGCGCCGGCTCGGCCAGATCAGCGGCATGACCAATTTCGCGGCCATAGCGGGCGCGGGGCTGGTGTGGGTGCTCGCCCGGGCCGCCGGGCCGAAGCTTTACCAGTGGGCTTTTTTAGCCGCAGCGCTGGCTTCCGTGGTTTCCGCTTTCCTGTTCGCGCGCATGAAAAAAAGCGGCGAGGACGCCGCGCCCGGCGGCCGGCGCTTCGTGTTCAGGTGGAAGTATAAATGGTATTACCTGCTCAACATCCTGTTCGGGGCGCGCAAGCAGATCTTCCTTACTTTCGCGCCCTGGGTGCTGGTAACGGTCTACGGGGCGAACCCGGCCCTGATGGCCATGCTGTCCATGATCGCCTATTTCCTGGGCGTGGTGTTCAGGCAGGCTTTCGGCGCGCTGGTGGACCTGATAGGCGAGCGCAAGATGTTCATAGCCGACGCGCTGATACTGCTGGTGATCTGCGGCGGCTTCGTGTTCTCCGCCTACAGGCCGTTTCTTTACTCGCTGTTCATACTGGATAATTTGATGTTCGCCACGCGCATAGCGCGCACCACCTACCTGAACCGCATAGCCGAGCACAAGGCCGACCTTTCCCCGACGGTGTCGCTGGGGGTTACCATGGACCACGCGGTCTCGATGACCATCCCGGCGGCCGGCGGCCTGCTGTGGGCCGCCTACGGCTATAAATCAGTGTTCATCGCGGCCTCGCTGCTGTCGGTGGCCGGCTTCTTCGCCGCGCTGGCCGTGGACGACAGCCACAGGCGGCCGGGCGCCGCGCCCGCGGCCCAGCCCGTAACTCCGGACTGAACCGGCCCCGGCGCGATTCGTTCCGGGGCGCGTCCCCTGCCGGTTAATATGCCATACTCTAGATAAAGGTTAACGGGGCGCTGCCAGAAGGCCGGGGCGGCAGCCTGGCATATAAAGCTGGAAAAAATGAGCAAAGAAACAGAGGCGGGATCGCTGGAATACGCCGAGAGCATCATTAATACGGTGCGTGAGCCCCTGATTGTGCTGGACCAGGACCTGCGGGTGGTCTCCGCCAGCCGCTCCTTCTATGAATTCTTCAGAGTAAAGCCCGAAGAGACGGTGGGGCAGCTTATTTACGACTTGGGCAATAAACAGTGGGATATCCTGAAGCTTAGGGAATTGCTGGAAACCATCCTTCCGAAAAAGGCGGCCTTTGACAATTACGAGGTCGAGCATGATTTTGCCGATATCGGCCGGCGCATAATGCTGCTCAACGCGCGGCAGGTAAGGCGGGTGCTGGGAAAAGAGCGGATAATCCTTTTGGCCATCGAGGACGTCACCGGGCGCAGGCAGGCCGAGGCGGCGCTGCGGCGCAGTTCTCTGGAGCTGCAGGAGAAGAACGCCGAGATGGAGCGCTTCCTGTATACGGTCTTTCACGACCTAAAAAGCCCTGTAGTGACTGTTAAGACCTTCGCCGGGTACCTGGAACAGGACCTGGCGGACACAAAGGGCGAGCGGGTGGCCAAAGACATTCTTTTCATCCGCGCCGCCGCCGACAAGATGGAGCACCTGCTCGACGACCTGGTGAAGCTTTCCCGGATCGGGCGCGTAGCCGAGCCGCCGGCGCGCGTCACGCTCGGGGAGCTGACCGGCGAAGCCCTGGCCGCGGTGGCCGGGAAGCTGGCCGAGCGCGGAGTGCGGACGCGGGTGGGCGATGATACGGTTGCGCTGTATGGCGACCGGCTCCGGCTGGCCGAGATCTGGCAGAACCTGGTGGAGAACGCCTGCAAGTACATGGGCGGGCAGAAAGAGCCTGGCATCTGGATCGGAACCGAAACGCGCGATGGGGAACTTGTGTTTTTTGTGCGCGACAACGGCATCGGTATCGAGCCGCGCTATCACATGAAAATATTCGGCTTGTTCGAGAAGCTCAACGCCAAGGCCGAAGGCACCGGCATCGGCCTGGCCATAGTCCAGCGGATCGTCGGGTTTTACGGTGGGCGGATCTGGGTGGAGTCCGCGGGACAGGGGCTGGGCTCGTGCTTCTATTTCACCCTGCCCGGCGCGGCCGGCGAAGTCCCGGAACGAGGAGCGAAACCATGAAAGGCGAACCGATAGTTATTCTGCTGGTGGAAGACGATGACGGGCACGCTGAAATAGTGCGGCGGAACTTCGAAGCTTCCCTGCTGACCAATACGCTGATACGCGTGGCGGACGGTCAGGCCGCGCTGGATTATCTTTACCGGAGGAATGAATTCCGCGACCCGGCCAGTGCGCCGCGGCCTGGCATCATCCTGCTGGACCTGCGCCTGCCGAAGGTGGATGGGCTGGAGGTGCTTAAACTCGTAAAAGATAATGCCGATCTCAGCCTGATCCCGGTGGTTATCCTGACCACTTCAGAGGCCGAGCTGGACGTGGTCAAAGCTTACGAAAGCCACGCGAACAGCTATCTGGTCAAGCCGGTTGATTTTACAAAGTTCACCGAACTGCTGAAAACCTTCGGTTACTACTGGCTGGCGTGGAACCATAGCCCGCGGTAGCGCCGGCCGGCGGCGTCAGCCGCCGTAGTTGTCGATGGGCTGGTCGTAGCGCACTCTTTCCGTGATGCTGCCGATATTGCCGTCGGCGTCCTCAATCGTGATAACTATGATGTCCTTGCCCTTTCTGGGGTTGGGCGTGGTGAAGGTAACGGCCAGGCTGCCGGAGGGGACCGTGTTGCCGTCCGTAGTTATGGTCACCAGGCTCCGTTCCACCTGGCCATAGAGCGGGCGTTCTACGGTGATCTTTATAGCTCCGCGCCTGTTGTCGTAAACGTTGAAATTAACGTCCACGGCAGAGTTCTTCGTGTCCTCTCTTTTGAGCGCGTCGGCGCTGATGGCCGGGGGGATCAGCTTCGCGGCGGCTTTCAGCACTTCTTTGGTGTAGATGGCGGCCATCTTCATCTGGCGGTTAAGGATATCCTTGCCGATTTCGCTATTCTTGTCAAAACTGTCTTTATCATCGGAATAATCGCTCCAGGGACCTTTAGTGGCGTCCTGGCCGAGCGGCGGCGCGTCGGCCGCGGGCGGCCAGTACGGAAGTTTTGTCTGGGGGTTCACCCATTCGGCCAGGTGTTTGCGGGTATCGTCCTGCAGCGCCTGGTAGTATTCGTAGGGCTGCATCGAAGGGATGAACAGGGCCTGGATCGTGCCTTCGAGCTTCGCCAGCATGGAAATATTCTTGCCCGAGGCGGATTCGAACTTGTCGCCGAAAGTCACCACGTGGTTGATGTTCGCCGCGTGCACCGGCGCGGCCTGGTCCTGCGTAAGATGGCAGACTATGCCTATCTCGAAATAAGCGTCCGGGAACTGGCGGTCACGGAAGTATTTCAGGGCGCGCTCCCAGTGCTTCTTAGGATCGCCGCCGTTGGCGAACAGCGAGGGGTGGCCGCTTTCGTCCGCCATGCCGCCCAACAGGCCCTGCACCGTGGCGTGGTTGCCGTTCTCGTCTATGCTTCCTTCGGTTTCGCCGGAATAGGGGAAATAATCCCCGTATTTGGCGTCCGGTCTATAACTGGAGTCCAGCGCGGTGCCGTAGGCCGAGTGGCTGGAGGTGGGGAAACGGCAGGAGCCGGGACACTTGATGAGCACGCGGATGCCGGGAATTACCGGCAAACTGGGGCGCGGGGCGGGCGAGGGGGCAGCGTTTCCGGAAGCCGGCGCAAGCTGCGCCAGAGCGCTTTCCGCGCAGGAGTGTAAAGGAAAAGCCGCGCACAGGACGGCGGCGGCTGCGGTTACGGCAAAAGCTGCGTGTCTGCGGCGAAGTGTTCTTCCGTTCATTTAGATCCTTTTACAGCCGATCACCGGTGGAGCTTACGGATATATTTTAACAGCGGCAGCTGTTCTTTGTAAGTGCCAATGGGCGCAGTAAGGCCCGGTCTTTGTACCTATGCCGAAGCGGGACCCGGCCGGGGAGCAGGCATTTCCTATGGCCGCCATGTGAATTTGATAGAATGCTTATATTTGATAAATACAATACCGGCGGGAGGATGTAAATGAAAGGCACAAAGCTTACCGCGACGCTGACCACACTTTTCTTTCTGGCGGGCTGCGGCGGCTCAAAGACCGATACGGTGCGCATCGGCGTTATCGCCGAACTGACCGGCGCTATCCCGGCCGTGGGCGCCTCCTGCAGGAACGGCGCGCTGATGGCCGAAAAGGAAATAAACGACGCCGGCGGCATAGAGATCGGCGGAGTAAAGAAGAAAATAGAGCTTTTTGTGGAAGACAGCGCCTCGAAGCCGGAGCAGGCCGCGGCGTCGGCGCAGAAGCTCATAGCCTACTCGCGCGTTGTCGCCATCGTGGGCCCTAACTCCAGCAGCAACGCGCTGCCCGCTTCCGAGATAGCGGAGAAAGCCGGCATGCTGCTGATGACGCCCTGGTCGACGGACCCCAAGACCACCATCGACGCCAAGACCGGGCAGCCCAAGAAATTTATTTTCAGGGCCTGCTTCACCGATACTTTCGAGGGCAAGGTGCTGGGCGGCTTCGCCCGCAGGGAGCTCAAGGCGGCCAAAGCGGCCATCCTCTACGACGTGGCGTCCGACGTGCTCAAAAGCCAGGCCGAAGTGTTCAAAGAAAGTTTCGAAGCGGCCGGCGGCAAAGTGGTGGCGGTGGAAACCTACTCCAAAGGGGATAAGGATTTTTCCGCGCAGTTCACCAAGATCAAAAGCGCCGGGCCCGACCTGATCTTCCTGCCCAGCTATTACACCGATGTTCCGCTGCAGGTGCAGCAGGCGCGCAGGCTCGGCATCAAGGCCCCGTTCCTGGGCTCGGACGCCTGGAGCAGCGAGGACCTGGTAAAAATGTGCGGCCAGGACTGTGAAGGTTCCTATCTCGTGAACCATTACTCGCCCGGCACCACCAACCCGGTCACGCAGAAATTCATAGCGGATTATAAAACCCAGTTCGGCGGCGCTACGCCCGACGATGTGGCCGCGCTGACCTACGACGCCGTGAAAGTTATCGCCGAAGCCGTCCGCGCGGGCGGGAAGCTGGAGAGCGCCGCCGTGCGCGACGCGCTGCCCGGGCTGCCCGCGTATCCGGGCGTTACCGGCACGATCAAATACAGCGCGGGCACCGGGGACCCGGTAAAGGGCGCCGTGGTGCTGCGCATCAGGAACGGGGCTTTCGCCTGGTTCGCCGACGCGCAGCCGTAACCGCGCGGCCGGAACGCAGCTGTTGTCAGGCCGGACCTTATGAAAACCTATCGCGCCGCCGCCGGGGATGACCGGTGATCTATTTCTTCCAGCAGGCCCTTAACGCCGTGCAGCTGGGCAGCGTGTACGCGCTGATCGCCCTCGGCTACACGCTGGTCTACGGCGTGCTGTCGATGATAAACTTCGCCCACGGCGATTTCTTCATGGTGGGGGCTTTCCTTTGTTTCGTCGGGGCCGCGGTCTGGCACCTGCCTTTCGTCCCGGTGCTGCTGCTGTCAATGGGCGGGGTCACCATGCTGGGAGTGGCCACGGAGCGCATAGCCTACCGCCCGCTGCGCAGCGCGCCTAAAGTGTCGGCCATAATAACCTCGCTGGGGGTGGGCATCTTCCTCGAGCACGTCACGCTGGGCCTGAACCCGTACCCCAAATATATCCCGCCGCTGCTGCCGTCCTTCAGCCTGGATCTCGGCGGGGTGTCGGTCTCCACGTTCCAGCTGGCCACCATAGGCATTTCGTTCGCGCTGATGTTCGCGCTGCACCTGATAGTGAATAAAACGAAGGCCGGCCTGGCCCTGCGGGCTATCTCGGCGGACCGCGCGATGGTGCCCCTGATGGGCGTGCCGGTGGACAAGCTGATAGCCTTCACGTTCGCGCTGGGCTCGGGGCTGGGCGGGGCGGCCGGCGTGATGTATGGCATGGCCTACCCGGTGATCGACCCCTACATCGGCATCATCGTCGGGTGGAAAGCTTTCGTCTCGGCCGTCATCGGCGGCATCGGCAGCATACGCGGCGCGGTGCTGGGCGCCTATATCCTGGGCACGGTGGAGATCATGACGGCGGCTTTCCTGCCGTCCACCTACCGCGACCTCGTGACATTCTCGCTCTTGTTCGCGCTGCTGATTTACCGGCCCAGCGGCCTGCTGGGCCGCGTGGAGATACAGAAAGTATGAGGACGCTGCGCAAGGCTCTTTCGGTCAAAGGCGCGGCCGCGGCCGTATTGCTTTGCGCGCTGGCCGTCTCCCGGTACGGCCTGCTGGACAATTATCTCCAGCTGATCCTGATGCTCATCGGGATAAACCTTATCCTTACCCTCAGCCTGAACCTGATCAACGGCTACATGGGCGAATTTTCCGTCGGGCACGCCGGCTTCATGGCGGCGGGCGCCTATGTTTCCTCCCTCCTCAGCGTGAAGGTGCTGGCCGCCTGTGCCCCTTTCTGGGCTTTCCCCTGCGCCGTGCTGGCGGGGGGCGCGGCGGCCGGGGCGGTGGGCCTGGTGGTGGCGGTGCCGTCGTTCAAGACCCGCGGCGACTATCTGGCCATCGTTACGCTGGCTTTCAGCATGATAGTTAAATCCGTGATAGAGAACATCGACGCGGTGGGCGGGCCGCGCGGCTTCCTGGGGATGGAAAAGCTCACAACACTCCCCTGGGTGTGCTTCTGGGTCATCGTCACCGTCTGGATCATCAGGAATTTCATCTATTCCCGGTTCGGCCGCGGCATCCTCGCCGTACGCGAGGACGAGATAGCGGCCGAGCTGACCGGGGTGAACACCCGCAACGTGAAAATGCTGGCTTTCGTGGTCTCATCCTTCTTCGCCGGCGTGGCCGGCGGGCTGTACGCGCATCTGCTGCAGTACATCAGCCCCGGCACTTTCGACATCATTAAATCCACCGAGATGCTGGTGATGGTGTACCTCGGCGGGGTAGGCTCCATAGCGGGCTCCATAATGGGCGCCACGGCCTATACAGTGCTGCTCGAAGCGCTGCGCCCGCTGGGCGTCTGGCGCATGGCCGTAATGCCTTTGCTGCTCATCCTGCTGATGATCTTCCGGCCCAGGGGCATAATGGGTTTCAGGGAAGCGCGCTGGCTGGTGCCGGGGTCCGAGCGGGACGGCGGGGTGAAGCAATGAGCGCCGCCGCGAACGGCGAGGTCCGGGCCGCCCCTCCGCCGGCGCTTGAATTGCGCAACGTTACGCATCATTTCGGCGGGCTGCGCGCGCTGTGCGGCGTTGATTTTACCGTGGCGCCCGGAGAGCTGGCCGGGCTGATCGGCCCCAACGGCGCCGGCAAGACCACGGTGTTCAATCTTGTAACCGGGGTATATAAACCTTCGAAAGGGAACATCCTTTTTAACGGCGCCGACATCACCGGGCTGCGCTCCTCCGCCATTACCACGCGCGGCATAGCCAGGACGTTTCAGAACATCCGCCTGTTCAAGGAGCTTACGGTACTGGACAACGTGCGGGCCGCGCATTACGCCCGCATGCAGGTGAACCCCCTTGAAGCGCTGTTCCACGCGGGGCGGCACCGCGCCGAAGAAAAACGTGTGACGGAGCAGAGCCGGGCGCTGCTTGATAAGTTCGGCCTGGGCGCTCTCGCCGGTGAATTTGCCAGGAACCTTCCGTACGGGCTGCAGCGCCGCCTTGAGATACTGCGCGCCGCGGCCACGGGCCCGTCCTTCCTGCTGCTCGACGAGCCCGCCGCCGGCATGCACCCGGGCGAAGTAGAGCAGCTGATGGCCTTCATACTGGAACTGAAGCGGGAACTTTCGCTGACCGTGCTGCTGATAGAGCACCAGATGCGGCTGGTAATGGGCATGTGCACGCATATAGTGGTGCTGGATTTCGGCATGGTCATAGCCGACGGGCCGCCGGAGCAGGTGCGCTCCGACCCCAAGGTGCTGGAAGCGTACATGGGGAGCGCGCGATGACGCCCCTGCTCGAGGTAGGCGGGATGACGGTCAATTACGGCGCCATAGCGGCCGTGCGGTCCGTATCATTCGAAGTGCACAGCGGCGAGATGGTGGTGCTGCTGGGCGCCAACGGCGCCGGGAAGACCTCCATCCTTAAAGCCCTGTCCGGGCTGATCCCCAGCGGCGGGACCGTGCGTTTCAACGGCGCTGACCTGGCCGGGGTGCCGGCGCACGAAAGAGTGGCCAGGGGCATCGCCCAGGTACCCGAGGGCCGGCGGATATTTTACAATCTCAGCGTAAAAGAGAACCTGCTGCTGGGCGGCTGGGTGCAGGCCTCGAAGGCCGCGTTAAAACAGGACCTGGCCCGCGTGCTCGCGCTTTTCCCGCGCCTCGGCGAAAGGCTGGCGCAGGCCGGCGGCACGCTGTCCGGCGGCGAGCAGCAGATGCTGGCGGTGGGGCGCGCGCTGATGAGCCGCCCGAAGCTGCTGGTGCTCGACGAGCCGTCGATGGGGCTTTCCCCGAAGCTGGTGGACGCCATCTTCGCGATGCTGGCGGAGTTTCACAAAGAGGGCATGACCCTGCTGGTGGTGGAGCAGAACGCCGCCATGGCGCTGACGCTGGCCACGCGCGCGTATGTGCTGGAAGCGGGGGCGATAGCGCTCAGCGGGCCCGCGGCCGAGCTGCGCGACAATCCGCTGGTGCGCCGGGCCTACCTGGGGGCCTGAGCAGGACCCGCCCGGGGTTATATACTGGCGCTTTGGATTTTGGGATAATAGAGGGGCCGGGGACGGAGCTACAAGGACAATATTATGGCTGAAAAAAAAGACGACAAAAAAGTTATTTACTCGATGATCAACGTAAGCAAGATCTACGACAAGAAAGCCGTCCTTAAAGACATCTACCTCTCGTATTTTTACGGCGCCAAAATAGGCGTGCTGGGCCTCAACGGCTCCGGCAAAAGCTCGCTGCTGCGCATCCTGGCCGGTCTTGACACCGATTTTCGCGGCGAGACCGTGCTGTCGCCGGGCTACACCGTGGGCCTGCTGGAGCAGGAGCCGAAGCTCGACGAGGAAAAGACCGTGCGCCAGGTGGCCGAAGAAGGCCTGCCCGAGGCCATGGCCGCGATGAAGGAATACAACGCTATCAACGACAGGCTGGCCGAGCCCATGTCGGACGACAAGATGAACGCGCTGATAGAAAAGCAGTCCAAGGTGCAGGAGAAGATAGACGCGCTGGACGCCTGGGACATAGACTCCCGCCTGGAGCTGGCCATGGACGCGCTGGGCTGCCCGCCGCCCGACACTTTGATCAAGAACATCTCCGGCGGCGAAAAACGCCGCGTAGCGCTGTGCCGCCTGCTGCTGCAGAAGCCCGACATCCTGCTCCTGGACGAACCCACCAACCACCTGGACGCGGAAGCGGTGGCCTGGCTGGAGCATCACCTGAAGGAATACGAGGGCACCATTATAGCCGTAACGCACGACCGTTATTTCCTCGACAACGTGGCCGGCTGGATCCTGGAGCTGGACCGCGGCCAGGGTATCCCGTGGAAGGGGAACTATTCGTCGTGGCTGGAACAGAAGGGCGAACGCCTGCGCCAGGAGGAAAAATCCGAGACCGACCGCCAGAAGACGCTCAAGCGCGAGCTCGAATGGATACGCATGGGCGCTAAAGCCCGCCAGGCGAAAGGCAAGGCCCGCATCAACGCTTACGAGAGCCTGCTCAGCCAGGAGAACGAGAAGCTGTCCCGCGAGCTGGAAATTTATATCCCGCCGGGCCCGCGCCTGGGCAACCTGGTGATAGAGGCCAAGAACGTCACCAAGGCCTTCGGCGACAAAGTGCTGCTCGACGACGTCAGCTTCTCGCTGCCGCCCGGCGGCATTGTGGGCATCATCGGCCCCAACGGCGCCGGCAAGACCACGCTGTTCAAAATGATAACCGGCGAGGAAAAGCCGGACACGGGCGAGTTCCGGGTGGGCGACACCGTGCAGCTGTCCTATTCCGACCAGAGCCGCTCAACGCTGACGCCCGGCAAGAATGTCTGGGAAGTTATTTCCGGCGGGCTGGACCTGGTGAAGCTCGGGAAGATGGAAGTGAACTCGCGCGCCTACGTGGCCCGCTTTAACTTCAGCGGCTCCGACCAGCAGAAAAAGGTGGAGAACCTTTCCGGCGGCGAGCGCAACCGCGTGCACCTGGCCGTGATGCTCAAGGAAGGCGGCAATGTGCTGCTCCTGGACGAGCCCACCAACGACCTGGACGTCAACACCATGCGCGCGCTGGAAGAGGCGCTGGAGAATTTCGCCGGCTGCGCCGTGATCATCAGCCACGACCGCTGGTTCCTGGACCGCGTGGCCACGCATATCATGGCCTTCGAGGGCGACAGCAAGATCTTCTGGTTCGAGGGGAACTTCTCCGAGTACGAGGCCGACCGCCACGCCCGCCTGGGCACCGCCGCCGACACCCCGCACCGCATAAGGTACAAGAAGCTGACCCGGCCCTGACAAATTACGGGTTGAAGGGCCTTCGTTGCGCATCCGCGTATTTCCATTCCGGAAGCAGGTGATCGTACCCGGCGGCGTCACTTGCGACCGTAGATACAAAACGGCCTTTCTTGCTGCAGATCCAGCGCTCGGCATCAAATCTGTTCGACGATACGGGCGCAGAAAGCGTTCTCACGTATTCTGCCTTTGTCCACCACATGTTCCCTGAAAAATGCGTCCCCCATGAGTTATCCGCCACAAAATTGGTTCCGCAGGCGTCAAATTGCGCCAATAATTTTATGCATTCCGAATAGTTGTCTATAACGCTGTGTTCCATAAAACGTCTCCAGTCCGTACAGGGAACGTCATTATTGGTGGCGAATTTGGAGAAGCCTTTTGTATGCAGATACAAAAGATAACCGATACCATGTTGAACGGAAAAATCGTGAAGCGCACGTAAAGTAGGGAACTTGAAATTATCCAGGGGCCCGCCGTACTTCAGGTACAATACTAGTTTTTGAGGTCAATCGTTTACATTCCTTAAATAGCGCTTCCGGCCCGACCGCATACGCGAATATCGGCGCGTTCCGGGGACCGCGGGCAGCTAATCGCATAAGCTGCTCTTCGACCACTTCTTTCCACCTGCCCACCATGGCTATGTGATAGAAAATATGTATATTTATGTGTTCGTGATCCCGGCTTGAATTTTCCGCTCCTCAAGGTTTTGTGACGTCCGGCAACGGTCGGGCGCAGTGGAGCTTTTTAAAGCGCTTTTGAAAATTGCAGGAAACTGCCCCGGCTTTTGGTATTAAAATAAATTGACGGAAGGGGAATGGTTTTTTAAAAAATTTTCAGGCAGAGAAAAGAGAGCTAAGGAAAGGGCTTGCGATAACAGGCCTTATGTTCACTACAGATTATTGCTTTACACTCCGTGTTAACATAACAAGTTGTGCTAACTTCCGCCTGCAGAACGGACGCAGTTACTCGCGGCGGAGTTCTTTATAAAGCTATGTCCCTTACGCGCCCGCTAGCCATAGGCGGGACGGTTCGTGGGGTCGTCGGGCCGCATCCTTATTCCCCACCCCTGCGCGGCAGCGCGCCCCCCTTGCCGCATTGGCGACAAGACCCGCGCCAACAACCGCGGCCTTGCAAAGGTGTTCCTTGCCGGGACCCAAAACCCGTTAGGCCCAAAGACCCTTCCCCGTGCAACCCCTATCAGTTAAACTCTAATCGCAGTATCCTTGTAATCGGGGGAATCGGCCCCCGGGCATCCACGACCGGACCTTAATCCGGTGTATCCAGGGAAAGCGAAATTCAAAAACGCTTTCCCTTTTTCATTTGTAGGGCGTCCCGGAAAATGGCAGAATATAAGGGTTAAGGGGAAAATAATAATGACAAATAAAGACAAAGTGATAATAGCTTTCTTGGCCTCCATCGGCGTCTTTTCCGCCGCGCAGGCCTCGCAATATGTGCTCACGCTTTCTTCGAAAGATAAACAAGCTCTTTCGATTATTGCTAAGGCACCTAAATCAAACGTCCTGCTTTGCAACAGTGTGACCGACCTTTCCGGCACTGAGAACGGAAACAAAAAAACTACTTTATAAATTCCGCATGCCCCATTCCATATCCGAAATGGGAGTCGTAGTAGGATATAAGTGCAATTTCCGATGCAAGCACTGCGTCACACTCCGCAATAAAACACCTTCCCTGACCGCCGGCGAGAAACACCGGCTGATCCACACAATAAATAGGCACAATCCGCGCTCCCTGCTTTTTGTCGGTGGAGAAACAACACTCTACATCGAAACTATAAATGAGATATTATCCGGCATGCGCGCCCTGGCGTGCACGAAGATAAAAATTACGACCAACGGGTATTTCTCGGCTACCATAAATTCAGCCGTCGAAACATTAAAAGCGATTAAAAAATTAAACGCTGTTCAATTGTCATATGACAGGTTCCATTCCGCGCATATGCCCATTCATAAAGTAAAGAAACTTTATCTGGCCTGCAAGCGGTTGAAGGTAGATTTCAGCGTTATAATGACTATACGCTCTCCGCTTGAAATGACCGGATTGAAAGAGCTTTGGAAAATCGGTAAATTCCGCATAGGGATACAGAAAGTCCTGCCCGTGGGGGAGGCCAAGCGCAACGGTATAGAATATTCATATCCCAGTTTCGATAAAAGAGTCCTGTCACATTTCTGCCCGAATAGGAACAAAATTAAATATCTTTGCGGCCAGGGGTTCTCAATGTGCTGCGGGAACCTGGCGTATAATCTGCGCTTGCCGATTGTGCACCGGACTGTGCCCCAGCATATGAATAGTAGGTTCTATCGGCTTATTACTACCATGAATTTCGGTGTCCTTCTGAAAAAAGCCGGGCTTCCAGCGACCGATCTTCTGCCAAGGCATTCTTCGGAATGCAATCTATGCGAATATATTTTCGGGAATAGCAGGCTTCTGGGTTACCATTGAAGGATTTTATGGAGATTATTAAACGAACGGATAAAAAAATAGTATACAAGTTGCCAGATTTCTCTATAGTAGACAGTGCTTTTGTCGACTCCCTGGTCTGGCCGGAAGGAATAAATGTCCAGATGTTTCTTTTTGAAAAGCCGATAACCGGTGAACACGAAATCATGCCCAGGATTCATTCCGAAAGGTTAGTCGGGCTTGGCTATTCCTATACCACAGTAGCCGCTGGCGCGGTGGTCGTTCCTCTTCCGGCCGGCCTAGCACCGATAAATCTTGAGGCTGGAATACTGCGGCAGTTTTATTACGACACGCACCTGGACTTTTACAAAAAATGGGAGATCGAATTGGGTGACGAATATATGAAAGAGGCCGCTATGGTCAGCGAAAAACTGTTGTCACCGGCCAGATCGGTTGCTCTGTCCAAGGGTGGACGGAATGCGGCGTTGCTTACAATCGTGAACTGGAAAGACTGTCTTGACCAACCCGCCGACTGGGTTACGTGGGTATGGATAGACCCCATACTTCCCAAGGATGAACGGAATTCCATCCGGAGTTACTTCTCGCAATGGCTTGATGTAAATTCCGTGAATAAGGTTCAGTGTTTTGTCAACTCATTCAACGTCCGTTCCCAGAAATTTTTCCGGAAGATAGGTTTTCTGCCGGAGTGGTTTCACGTAGTGAAACGCAAATGAGAGTTTCAATTTCACTTTTTTTATTACCACTATTCCCCGCGGTTATAAACGCCAGCGCCGGTCATTCCTGGGAAGTTCTGGCCACGGGGCTTCCTGAACGCGTGTCCACAGCAAATTCGCGCAGCAATATCCCGTATTATATCTTGAAGCAGACGCACGAGCCCGTATTCAGAAAGAGTGATGGGCAGAATTATTCTTCTAGAATACTTAAAAAATGGAGCCGGAGCTCGGACTATCGTAATTTTATGTTTTGCCCGGCTCAGTTGCTAGTGTTTGATGACCGAACCCCGTTCGACTTTGAACAATTCAAAACACATATTTCAAGCATAACCGCCAAATACGACTCTGGATTCAAGTTGTCCGTGGCGGATGGCTGTGTGAATATAGCTTTCAATGCACAGAGAAAGGGGTATCTGGACTATCTGACTTTGTACGAAAATGCCCCGACAAAACTTATTTCCGGCCAGGCGGAAACCGGGCTTGGCCCTTTTCGCGTAGAAAGCTTTTCAAAAGAAAAGATAATTCTCTCCCGCAAAATCAGACTGAGAGCCGGCTATGACCAGATAGTTCTGCATGAATATGCTGGGCCAAAGGACCCCAATCTCGGGAACAGGGCTATTAAGGATTTTAATATCATCCCCGGCGGTGATATTCCCGACTGGGTTAAACAGGAATATGCGCGCGTGGAAAATGTAGAGCTTAAATCTATAAATCTCATAATCAACCACCCCGACAGAAAAATAAGAAGCAGGGTCTATAACTGTGTGGATATCCCGGCTTTAAGATCGGCTTTTTTCTCCGGAAAAAAAGATTTCTTTAATATCAGTAATATCCTGCCCATGGGAATTCCTGGCGCTGTTCCGGGGGTTCCGGCTCAGACTTGTGATAAGGGCTCTGCCAGCGGTGCGGAACTCCGGTTCGCTAACTGGATGTTCGGGAATTCCGAAGCGATGGCGAAATATGCCGCGGAGTTATCTAGAAAGAGCGGGATAAAAATACGGCTGGACCAATATTCCCCGCAGGCGCTTGTCGGTGTGCTTCATAAAGGTCCCAGACCGTTCAACCTGGTTATTATCGTTTTCGACGCGGTCCGGCCGGACCCGACCGCCTTCTTCGAATCTTTTGCAAAAAGTGACGGTTTCCATGATTTTGAGAGCCCCGATATAGTTTCTGGCTATAGGAAATTGTTTTACGCGGACGACGAAATGGAGCGTGAAATAATCTCAAAAGAGTTAGCCGGAAAAATATCCAAACAGGCGTTGGCGCTGCCGCTTTACCAGAATATCCGCGCAATCTATTATCCTAAAGAAATAAATAACCTGATAGTGGGGCAAGGTTTTCTCGAATACCCTGAAGTGGCGGAGTTCCGGCTATGAAAATAATTGCGCGCATTCTT
>SESF01014728.1_pt1 | contig 41144 bp, 37 predicted proteins | sample 3171521 | NCBI WGS metagenome assembly SESF01 (sample SAMN10866945, study PRJNA518727) | freshwater metagenome | biome: subpolar coniferous forest; feature: holomictic lake; material: water; isolation source: holomictic Lake 227, 6 m and 8 m depth | place: Canada: near Kenora, Ontario | collected...
GGGACAATAAGGCCAATCCAACGGTGTCATTGGTAGAAAAAAGGGGGCCGCCGCTCTCTCCCCGTCTCCGCGTCTTCTACTGGCGCGGGTCCAACACGTCGCGCAGAGCGTCGCCCAGGAAGTTGAGCGCCAGGAGCGTCGCGCTCATCGCCGTGGCGGGGAAGACCAGCAGCCACCAGTAGCTTTGCACCGGGTTGATCGCCTGCGCCCCGTCGGCCAGCAGCGAGCCCCAGCTTGCCTGCGGTGCCTGGATGCCCAGGCCCAGGAAGCTCAGGAACGACTCGTCCAGGATCACCGCCGGGACCGTCAGCGTCAGGTACACGATCACCACCCCCAGCAGGTTCGGCAGCAGGTGACGGGTCAGGATTTTCCAATGGCTCTGGCCCAGGCTGCGGGCCGCCAGTACGAACTGCCGCGACTTGAGCGCCAGCACCTGGCCCCGGACAATCCGCGCCATGGTGAGCCACTCGATCAACCCGAGCGAAAGCACCAGGATCACGATCCGCGAATAATTCACCAGCCCCGGCGCGCCCGCGTCCAGGAGCCACGTTTTCACCCGTGCGTCGAAGGCGTTGATGGCGATGAGCAGGATGATGAGGCGCGGCACCGCGTAGAGAATTTCCACGAAGCGCATCAGCGCCCCGTCCGTCTTGCCCCCCGCGTAGCCCGACACCAGCCCGTACGCCGTGCCGATGAAAAACGCGATCAGCGCCCCGGCGATCCCCACCGCCAGCGAAACGCGCGCCCCGCTCAACACCCTGTAAAGCATATCCTGCCCGTGCAGATCCGTCCCGAACGGGTGCGCCCACGACGGGGCGGCGAATTGCGCCGCGCTCACCTCCCCGGCCGAGCCGGGCAGCAGCATCGGCCCGAACACGGCGGCCAGCGTCACCAGCGCCACCACGATCAGCGAGACGCGAACAGCCCCCCCGCGCGCCAGGAGCCGTCGCCAGGCATTGGGAGACTCAGCGGGATTCATAGAGCTTGATCCGGCGGTCCAGCCACGGGTAGGCCAGGTCGGCCAGCAGGTTCAGGATGACCAACAGCGCGCAGTAGACAATCACCACGCCCTCCAGCAAAAAACCGTCCCGGTTCTGGATCGAGTTCACGAAAAACCCGCCCGCGCCCGGGATGTTGAAAATCGTCTCCACCACAATCGAGCCGGTGAGCAGATTCGCCGCCAGCGGGCCCAGGAACGAGACCACCGGCAGCAGCGCCACCTTGGCCGCGTGCCGGGCGACGACGCGCCATTCCGCCAGGCCCTTGGCGCGCGCCGTGCGGATGTAATCCTGGCTTAAGACCTCCAGCATGCTCGTGCGCGTCAGCCGGGCGATGTAGGCCACGTAAGGCCCCGCGAGCGTCACCGCCGGGAGCCACAAGCAGGCCGGGCTGCCCCAGCCGCCCACCGGCAGCCAGCCCAGCCAGAGCGCGAAGATGAGAATCAAGAGCGGCCCGGTTACGAACGTCGGAATCGAAATCGCCAGCAGCGAGGCGACCATCACCCCGGTTTCCTCCGGCGCACCCCGCCGGGCCGCCGCCCAGCCCCCCAGCGTGACTCCCCCCACCGTGGCGAGCAGAAAAGCAACACCCCCCAGCACCGCCGAGACCGGCAGCGTTTGCGCCAGCAACTCGTTCACCGTCCGGTTGCGGTAGCGGGTGGAAGGGCCCAGATCCCCGTGCGCCAGCCGTCCCAGATAGGCCGTGTATTGCTGCCACGGCGTCCCGTTGTAGTGAAATTTCAGCTCCAGCGCCTGGCGCGCCGCAGGCAGCAGTTCGCGCTCCCGGCTGAACGGCCCGCCCGGGGCGGAGCGCATCAGGAAAAACGTGATCGAAACGACGCAGAAGAGGACCAGCAGCATCGAAGCGAAACGGCGCAGGACAAAAGCGAACATGGGTCGGCCGCCAACCTAGCCGAAGCCGCGAAAAACTCACGCAAAGAAGCGGCAAAAGAAACCTGGAGCCTATTTCCCCAGCTTCGCCCGCACCAGTTCGCCCAGCCGGGCACCCAGGGCGGCGTCGCCCAGGCGGTCGATGGCTTCCTGGAGGAACCCGTGGACGATCAGCCGCTGGGCCTCGCGTTGCGGAATGCCCCGGGCGAGGAGGTAGAACAATTCTTCCGCCTCGATCTGCCCCGAAGTCGCGCCGTGCGAACAGCGGACTTCATCGGCGAGAATCTCCAGGCCGGGCATCGAGTTGGCCTCCGCCTCGTCGCTCAAGAGCAGGTTGCGGACTTTTTGGTAGGCGTCCGTCCGGTGCGCCCCCGCTTCGACCCGGATCATCCCGGCGAAGATCGTCCGGGAAGCGCCGTCGAGCGCGTTTTTATACAGCAGATCGCTGGAGGCCCCCGGCGCGAGGTGATCCTGGAACGTCCGTTGGTCGAATTCCTGGCCGCCATCCGAGGCCGTGACCGCGAGCATGTCGCTGCGTCCCCCTTCGCCCGCCAGGCGGCTGGCGCTTTCCGTGCGGGCATAGCGGCCGCCCAGGTTCACATTCAGACTTTTCACGGTGGCGTTGCGCCCCACGAGCGTGTTGTTGACCTGGATGGCCAGCGTCGCGCGGTTCCAGTTCTGCACGCAGACATAGTTCACCTGCGCTCCGTTCCCGGCATACAAATCGTTGAAGCCGACGGCCAGCCCGGCGGTGTCCGGTTCCGCCCCCTGGAAATAATCGACCAGCGTCACCTTGCTCCCTTCTCCCGCGATCAAGAGCGTGTGGGGGAACGTGGCATTTTTCTCCCCCGAGAGCCAGTGGAAGACCTCTATCGGGAGGCCGATCTCCACGCCCGCCGGGACGTGGAGGAACGTCCCCGTCCGGACGCGGGCCGCGTGCAGCGCCGCGAATTTCGCGCTCCCGAGCGGCGCGCCGTGGGCCATGAAGTGTTGCCGGAACAGCTCCGGGTGGGCCTGCGCCGCCGTTTCCAGCGGCTCCCAGATCACGCCTTTCCGCGCGAGTTCCCTGGAAAGCACCTCGCGGGAGAGGAGCGTGTCGTTGGCGAAAACCATCTTGCCTGCCGCCTCCGCGAGCCCCGCGGAGCCTTTCAGAATCCGGTCGCGGTCGCCGGAAAACGGGGCGGTCGGTTCCGCGAACGGCATCAGATCCAGCGCCTTGAAATTGGCGAACCGCCACGTCTCGTCGGTGCGCCCCGGCATCGGGAGGGCATCGAACTGTTGCCGTGCTGCTGTGCGCGCGGCTTCGTCAGTAAATAAAAGGGTGCTCATGTTTTTCTTCTTTGCGCCTTTGCGTGAGTTAACCAACAGACCCCTCCATTTCGAGATCGATCAAGCGTTTGAGTTCCACGGAGTATTCCATCGGGAACTGGCGGACGAGGTCGTTGACGAAGCCATTGACGGAGAGGCTCATCGCCTGGCCTTCGGTGAGTCCGCGCTGCTGCATATAGAAAATCTGCTCCGCGCTGATCTGGCTGACGCTCGCCTCGTGCTGCACGGCGTTGCCCGTTCCGCGCACCGTGATGGCGGGATACGTATCCGTGCGGCTGTCCGTGTTGATGAGAAGTGCGTCGCACTCCGTATTATTTTTGCACCCCTTCAAATGCTTTGGCACATGGACCTGGCCCCGGTAGGTGGCGCGGCCCGTTCCGGCGGAGATCGATTTCGAGATGATGTTGCTGGTCGTCTCGTCGGCCGCGTGGATCATCTTTGCCCCGGTGTCCTGGTGCTGGCCGTTGCTGGCGAGCGCGATGGAAACCACCTCGCCGCGCGCTTTGCGCCCTTTGAGGACGACGCCGGGATATTTCATGGTGAGCCGCGAGCCGATGTTGCAGTCGATCCATTTCACCTCCGCCTCCTCGTGGGCGAGCGCCCGCTTGGTGACAAGGTTGAAGACGTTGCTGCTCCAGTTTTGCACAGTGACGTATTGGATCTTCGCCCCTTTCATCGCCACCAGCTCGACCACCGCCGAGTGGAGCGTCGCCGTCTCGAACTTCGGCGCCGTGCAGCCTTCCATGTACATCACCTCGGAGCCTTCGTCGGCGATGATGAGGGTGCGCTCAAACTGGCCGAAGTTCTCCGCGTTGATGCGGAAGTAGGCTTGCAGCGGGTGCTTTACCTTCACCCCCGGCGGGACGTAGATGAATGAGCCGCCGCTGAAAACGGCGCTGTTGAGCGCGCTGAACTTGTTGTCGCCCGTCGGGATCACCTTCCCGAACCATTTGCGGAAAATCTCCGGGTGCTTGATGAGCCCCTCGGTGGAGCCGACAAAGATGACCCCCTGTTCGCCGACCGCTTTTTTAATGTTGGAATAGACAGCCTCGCTGTCGAACTGCGCCTCCACCCCGGCGAGGAATTTGCGTTCCTGCTCCGGGATGCCGAGCCGCTCGAAGGTCTGCTTCATGTCGTCGGGCACGTCGTCCCACGAGCGCGTGGGGCGCTGGCCGTGGGCGAGGTAATAGCGGATCTTGTCGAAATCGAGGGTTTCGAGATCCTTCGTCGCCCAGTGTGTCGGGAGCGGCTTGGCGTGAAAAACGTCCAGGGCCTTGAGCCGGAATGCGCGAATCCACTCCGGCTCTCCCTTCACGTCGGCGATATAGTTGATCGTGTCGGGGGTGAGGCCGTAGCCCGCGTCAAAGGCATGGTGCTCGGGGTAGGAGAAATCTCCCACGCTCCGGTCCAGGTTGAGTTCGGTTTTCGGTTGGGACATGGCGTTCTCCTTAGACGGCCGCGGCTTCGTCTTCCTTTACCCAGTCGTAGCCCTTGGCTTCCAGTTCGAGCGCGAGTTCCTTCGGCCCGGTGAGCACAATCTTGCCCTCCACCATCACGTGCACCACGTCGGGCACGATGTAATCCAGGAGCCGCTGGTAGTGTGTGATGAGCAGCATCCCGCGCTCCGGGCTGCGCAGCGTGTTCACGCCGTGCGAGACAATGCGCAGCGCGTCGATGTCGAGGCCGGAATCCGTCTCGTCGAGGATGGCGTATTTCGGCTCCAGCATCGCCATTTGGAGAATCTCGCAGCGTTTCTTCTCGCCGCCGGAGAACCCGTCATTCACGGAGCGGGAGGTGAACGCCCGGTCCATCTCCAGCAGGTCCATTTTCTCGTAGAGCCGGTAGTAATACTCCGTCGCCTCCAGCTCCTCCCCCTCCGGGAGCCGCGCGGCCACGGCGGCGCGCAGGAAATTGGCGATCGTCACCCCCGGCACCTCCATCGGGTATTGGAAGGCGAGGAAGATCCCTTTGCGCGCGCGCACGTCGGGCTCCAGGCCCAGGATGTTTTCGCCGTCCAGGAGCACCTCGCCGCCTGTCACCGTGTAATCCGGGTGCCCGGCGATCACCTTGGAAAGCGTGCTTTTCCCAGACCCGTTGGGGCCCATGATGGCGTGCACCTTGCCCGGCTCGATGGTCAGGCTGAGGCCTTTGAGAATTTCGCGGTCGCCGATGTTGGCGTGCAGATCTTTGATGACGAGTGACTTCATAATGTGGAGGTGGGGTGGCTTTGCGCGCAGGAGGCACACGTGCCGCGCAGGTTGATTTCGGCATGGGAAACCACCGTGCCGGCGGGCACTTCCCATGCCGTTTCGCGTGAGGGATCAAGGGGGACGTCGAAGACGACGCCGCATTCCTTGCAAAAGAAGTGGCCGTGGGGGATCAGGTTTGGGCAGTAGCGGGAGGAGGCCCGGTCGCAGTTGACCTGGCGAATGAGCCCGCATTCCGTCAGCGCGTCCAGGCAGTTGTAGACCGTCGCCAGCGAGAGCGAGGGCATCCGGGTCTTGGCGCGCAGGAAGACTTCCAGCGCCGTCGGGTGGTCCCGCCGCTCCATCAGCGCCTCGTAGACATAGCGGCGCTGCGGGGTCAGACGGATCCCGCTGCGCGTCATGGCGTCTTGCGAAGTCTCGGATTGCGGCGGCATACTCGGCGTGTTCAGAGTGAGCCCAATATCCGGGAAGAGCTACTTGAGATCAAGAATTATTCTAAAACTAAACCGAGACGCGTCTCAATAAGCAAGCGTGCCGCTTGACCTGCCGCGCGCTGCGGCGGCTGACGCACGCCGCTTTATTTTCCCTCCCGTTCCCCCCTTTGCGTCTTTGCGTGAGACTACAAATCCAGGAAGTTCTGCAACAGCCGCTTCCCCTCCAGCGTCAGGATCGATTCCGGGTGGAACTGGACGCCGTGGATCGGGTATTCCCGGTGCCGCAGCCCCATGATCTCCCCTTCGGCCGTCTCCGCGGCGATCTCCAGCGCCGCCGCCGGGAACGTCTCCCGCTTGACCAGGAGCGAGTGGTAGCGCGTCGCCTCGAAGGGGCTCGGCAATCCGGCGAAAACCCCTTTCCCGTCGTGGAGAATGGGGGAGGTTTTGCCGTGCATGAGCCGCCCGGCGCGGACGACGTCGCCGCCGTACACCGCCCCGATGGCCTGGTGCCCCAGGCAGACGCCCAGGAGCGGCAGGCGCGGTCCGAAGGTGCGGATCACGTCGCAACTGATCCCCGACTCCTTGGGCGTGGCGGGGCCGGGCGAAATGCAGATGCGCTCGGGATGGAGCGCCTTGATCTCCTCCAGCGTGATCTCGTCGTTGCGTTTGACGACGAGTTCCGCGCCGAGTTCGCCGAAGTATTGCACCAGGTTGTAGGTGAACGAATCGTAGTTATCGATGACGAGTAACATGGCAAGCTCCGGTTAATGGTGGCACGCGGCGGCGATCCCCTTGGCGTGCTCGATGGCCCGCATCACCGCCATGGCTTTGTTGACCGTCTCCTGGTATTCGCCCTCGGGGGTGGAGTCGGCCACGTTGCCCCCGCCCGCCTGCACGAACGCCTTGCCGTCCTTGAGCAGGACGGAGCGGAGCGTGATGCAGGAGTCGTGGTTGCCGTCGAAGCCGAAATACCCCACCGCGCCCGCATACGCGCCACGGCGGCTGCGTTCCGACTGGTTGATGATCTGCATGGCGCGCACCTTGGGCGAGCCGGAGACGGTGCCTGCCGGGAACGTCGCCCGGAGCACGTCGTAGGCGTTGGCGCCGGGGCGCAGCTTGCCGACCACGTTGGAGACGATGTGCATCACGTGGCTGTAGCGCTCGATGGTCATGAAGTCGGTGACGCGCACGGTGCCAAATTCGCAAACCCGCCCCACGTCGTTGCGGGCCAGGTCCACCAGCATGAGGTGCTCCGCCTTTTCCTTCGGGTCCGCGAGGAGTTCCTCGGCGTTGGCGGCATCCTCCTGTGAGGTTGCGCCGCGCCGCCGGGTTCCGGCGATGGGGCGGATGGTGATGTTCCCCTCGATGGCCCGCACGTGGACTTCCGGCGAGCTGCCGACGAGCGCGAACGCGCCGCCGAACTTGAAGCAGAAGAGATACGGGGACGGGTTGATGTAACGCAGCGCCCGGTAGATTTGCAGCGGGTCGCCCTCGAAATCCGTCTCAAAGCGCTGGGAAAGCACCACCTGGAAGATGTCACCCGCCTGGATGTATTCCTTGGCGTCGCGCACCATCTGGTAGAACGCTTCGCGCGTCGTGTTGCTGCGCGGTTCCTCCGGCTTGGCGCTGGTGTGGATGTTCACCGGCGGCAGGAACGCGGGCCGGGCGAGGCGCTCCATCAGCGCCTCGATCTTCTCGCATGCGATGTCGTAGGCGGTGTCCGCGTCCCCCTCCACCAGCGCGTTGCAGAGAATTCGCAGGCGGCGCAGGCGGTGGTCGAAGATGAGGAGCGTGTCCGTAATGAGAAAGACCATGTCCGGCACGTCGTTGGGCGGGTTTTGCTCTTTGGGCAGCTCGCCAATGGTCGGCTCGAAGAAGCGGACCATGTCGTAGGCCATGTAGCCGACGGCTCCCCCGGAGAACCGGGGCAGGTCCGGCAGCGCGACGGGCCGGAAGCGCTTCATCAATTTCTCCAAGGCGTGGAGCGGGTCGCCCTCCGCCTCGTAGGTGCGAGATTCGCCGTTCTCCGTGACGGTGATCTCCCGGCCCCGGGCCTGGAAGAGGATGCGCGGGTCGGTGCCGACGAAGGAATAGCGGCCCCCTTCGTCGCTGTTCTCGGCGCTTTCGAGCATGAAGGTCTCGCCCCCGCGGTCGAGCTTTTGGAAAGCGGAGATCGGCGTCTCCGCGTCGGCGATCAGCTCCGTGCTGACGGGGATCAGATTGCCGCGTTGCGCCAGTTCGCGAAACTCCTCGCGGCTGGGCGAAATTAAATGGGTAGTCACTTGGCGTAAACTTTTTCCGGATCGAAAAGACGCGTTTCCGTGATCGGTTCGGGCGATCCATCCCGTCCGAAAGCCTGGTAAAAGCAGGAAGCGTAGCCGGTGTGGCAGGCGCCTCCCTCCTGGTCCACCTCAAAGAGCAGCGTGTCCACGTCGCAGTCGGCGAACCATCGGATGACACGCTGGGTGTGGCCGCTCGACTCCCCCTTGAACCAGAGTTTCTGGCGGGAGCGGCTCCAGTAGTGCATGAACCCGGTTTCGAGCGTCTTTTCAATGGAAAGCCGGTTCATCCAGGCCATCATCACCACGCGGCCCGCGTTCGGCTTGCCGTTCTGGGTCTGCTGGACAATGGCCGGGATCAACCCGTCGCTGTTGAATTTGAAATCGAGGTTCATGTCGGTTTTTTTCGGGATGAGGTAATAAAAAAAGCCCGACGATCCAGTTTGGGAATCATCGGGCGAGGAGTTCGACGCATGGGCGAAACGTAGCGGTCGACCGCGGCAAAGCCGCAAGCCCGTCTGCTAACGCCACCAATGCAAGGAAAGTTTCACTGTCCGCTTCTCTACACTGGCCACTGGGCGAAGGCAAGGCCAAACGTGACGTTTGATCCATTTCGCGCTACCGCGCGATTGCGGCGGCTGGCCCAGTCAGAAGAAAAGGTTGCGGGACGCGGTGGGATGGGGCAGCGTTGGGAGCATTGATCGAAAGGGAGCCTATGAAAACACGCAGCGATGTTGCAGAGGAGAAGATGCTCGCCGGTTACAACTGCGCCCAGGCGGTGCTCTATGCCTTTTGCGAGGATCTCGGGTTCGACCAAAACACGGCCCTCAAGTTTGCCAGCGGGTTCGGGGCCGGGATGGCACGCAAGCAGGAAGTCTGCGGAGCCGTCAGCGGGGGCATCCTCGTCCTCGGGCTCAAGTATGGGCGGGGAGAAGGGCAGGAGAAGACAGTCACGGAGGAAACCTACCGGCGGGTGCGGGAACTGATGGCGCGCTTTGAAACCGAACATGGCTCCTGCCTTTGCAAGGAACTGCTGAAAGGGCGCGACCTGAACACGCCGGAAGGCCAGCGCTCCTACCAGGAAGGCGACTGTTTGCACAAGACCTGTCTTGGTTGCGTCAGGACGGTCGTGGAAACTGTGGAGGCGATGATTTAATACCAACTTTCATCAATATCCAGACAGTATGAATCACGCCCTTTTGTGCAGGGCTGCGTTGTCAGGCGGAACCCCTATCTACGGATAGCGCCTCCGCCTTGCGCCTTGCTCCGCACAAAAGTCCCGGTGTCCTAGAGCGTTTTTGGGTTATTTTGTCGCAATGATCTGAGAGCGCCGAGGGTTGATGCGGGGCTTTTTGAGCGCAGCGGCTGTATTTTTCAATACTGCCCGAGCTTGAAAGACCGCGCATCGGCCCGCGCCGCCGAGCAGCGTGTAAACACTTCAATTTAAAACGCTCTAAAATCCCGCCATTTCAAAGATTTGGTATAAAAGTGTTCTCCCAAATGCGCAAAACGCCCGCAACCTTTCGATTGCGGGCGCTTGATCAAGTTGTTTTGGGATGGGTTAGAACGGGATGTCGTCCTCTTCCACGTCCAGGTCGGGGTCGGACGGAGCCTTGGGGGCGCTGGCCGGGCGGCCTGCGGGAGGGCGCTGCTGCTGCGGGCGTGACGACTGGCGCGGGGCTTCGTCGTATTCGCCGCCGGGTGCGCCACCGCCTTCGCGGGCGTTGAGAAATTCGATGCTCTCTCCCACGACGCCAAGTTTGCTCCGCTTCTGGCCGGTCGTCTTGTCGTCCCACGTATCCATCCGAAGACGCCCTTCCACAAAAAGAGGACGGCCTTTTTTGAGATACTGGGCGGCGACTTCCGCGGTTTTTCCCCACAGGGTGACGTCAATGAAGGTGACCTCCTCCCGCTTTTCGCCATTGTCCGCCGTGTAGCGCCGGTTCACGGCCAGCCCTAGCTCGGTGACTGCGGTGCCTTTGGGCGTGTAGCGGATTTCGGGATCGCGGGTGCAATTGCCGATCAGCATGACTTTATTGAGACTGGCCATGGGAAAAATACCTCCGGGTTGCGGTTAAAATGGGATGGGGGCTGCGGAGCCCGCTCGCTTTACGCGGCGGGAGCGGCTTTTTTGGCCGCCAGCTTTTTATAATCCTGCCGGTAGACCTCGGCGTCGAGTTTAAACTTAATGCGGAGTTTCTCCAGGACGTCCGGGGTGGCTTCAAAGATGAAGTTCGCGTAGTAGCCGGAGTCGATTTTGCCTGCCACGTAGGAGAAATGGCGGCGGTCCATCTTCTGGACAGACTCGATCTTGGCGCCTTCTTTGGCGAAATCGCCTTCCAGGCGTTCGATGGTTTCTTTGACGGCTTCGTCGCCGCCTTTGACGTTGAGGATGAGGAGTGCTTCGTAACGGTTCATGGTCTTTTTAGTTGAATTGATTCATGGCGGCTTGCAAGCCGTGATTTTGGGCAAATTGGATGGCCTCCACGGCCCGGTCGAGGGTGGCTTCCAATTCGGGAAGCTCCTCCGCGCTGAAACGCCCCAGGACGTGGCCGACCATGCCGCCGTTGGCCGCGCCGATGCCGAGGCGCAGCCGGGGCACTTCCTGGGTGCCGAACTGGTCGAGGACGGACTGCATCCCGTTATGCCCGCCCGCGGAGCCGTTGGGCCGGAACCGGAGCCTGCCCAGGGGCAGCGCCAGGTCGTCGTAGACGACCAGGGTTTCGGACGGGGGCACTTTGTAGAAGCTCGCCACGGAGTGCGCGGGGACGCCGCTGAGGTTCATGTAGCTCAGAGGTTTGCAGCAAACCACGCCCTCGCAGTCGGCGATCTGCGCCTTCCACGGCTTTTCCGTACGCCACGAGGCTCCGGAACGGGCGGCCAGTTTGTCGAGCACCATAAACCCCACATTGTGCCGCGTCCGCTCGTATTCCCGCCCCGGGTTTCCCAACCCGACAAGGAGGCGAAAGCTTTGCCGCGCGGCGTCCAATTATTTCTTCTCTTCGGCGGCGGGCTTTTTCTCCTTGATGACTTCGGGAGCCGCCGGGGCTTCTCCGGCGGCGGGGGCCACCGGTTCGGCCATCACCGTCGGTTCCGCCACGAGGAAGATGGTCTTGTCGGCGTCGTCCACGGCCTTTACGCCCGCCGGGAGTTTGATGTCTTTGATGTGGAGAGAATCGCCGATGGCCAGCGCGGAAACGTCCACGCCGATGCTCTCCGGCAGGTCCTGCGGCAAGCAGGAGACGGTCAAGGAGCGCAGGAGTTGCTCGAGGAGGCCGCCGCTCTTGACGCCGACCGCTTCGCCGACGGCTTCGATCGGGATGCTCGATTCAATGGCTTCGTTGGCCGAAACGCCGTGGAAATCGACATGCAGCACCTTCTGGGTGACGGGGTGGTGCTGGACTTCCTGAATCAGCGCGAGGCGGTTTGCGGCGCCCGCGATTTCGAGATCAACCAAGAGGTGTTCGCCCACGGCATGGGAAAGCACGGTGGTGATGTCGCGCTCGCTGACTTTCAGGGAGACGGGCGCTTCGTCGTGGGAGTAGATGACTGCCGGGATAAAACCCAGGCTTTTGATTTTTTTGACCGCCGAGCGACCCGTTTCTGGGCGGGTCTGGGCGGCGAGCTTCACTTGTTTGGCCATAGCTTACTTGTTTCCTTTGAGTTCAAATAGCGAACTGACGGATTCGTTATGGTGAATCCGCTTAATCCCTTCGCCGAGGAGTTCTGCAACGCAGAGAACGGTGACGGGCACGCCGTCGCATTGTTGGACCGGCACGCTGTTGGTGGTGATGAGTTCGACGATTTCCGATTTTTTCAACCGTTCAATCGCCAGGTCGGACAACACGGCGTGGGAGACGGCCGCGTAAATGGCTTTTGCCCCGTGCTTTTTGAGGATCGTGGCGGCGCTGGTGAGCGTCCCGGCGGTTTCCGTCAGGTCGTCCACGATGAAGACGTTTCTGTCCTTTACGTCGCCGATAACATGGAGATGTTCGATCTCCGTGGCGCTTTTGCGTTTTTTGGCCACGATGGCGAGGCTGGCGCCGAGAGCCTCGGCGTAGTGCCCGGCGTTTTTCACGCCGCCCACGTCAGGCGAGACGACCACGAGATTTTCGAGATGCTTCTGGGCAATATAACGGTGGATGACGGGCAGGGCCTGGAGGTGGTCCACCGGGATGTCGAAGAACCCGGCCACCTGCTGGGCGTGGAGATCCATCGTCAGGATGCGGTCCACTCCGGCGGCGGTCAGCAGATTGGCGATCAACTTGGCGGTGATGGCCACGCGCGGCTGGTCCTTGCGGTCCTGCCGGGCGTATCCAAAGAAGGGGATCACGGCCGTGATGCGGGCGGCGCTGGCCCGGCGGGCGGCGTCCACCATGATCAGCAGCTCCATGAGGTTCTGGTTGGTGGGGGGGCAGGTCGGCTGGACAAGGAAGACATCCCGTCCGCGCACGTTCTCGTTGATTTTGACAAAAGTTTCTCCGTCGGGAAAGGAATCGACCGTGGCGTCCCCAAAGGGAACGCCCACGAATTGGGCGATGCGGCGGGCCAATTCGCGGTGAGCGGAACCGCTGAAAATTTTCATTTCGAAGGAGTGGGACATGGAGGCGCGTATTTTGGCGAAAGGAGGGTGACTCTAAGACGCTGGCAGATAATATCAATCGCAAACTTTAGAGCATCTCTCAAAAACCCTTTTCCATGGGCTTGGGAGCGTTTTTCTCACGCGCGCACGCACGCGACCTGGTCAAAAGGGGAGCTGTGTGGAGGGTCCGCCGCCCAAGATTTTCTTCCCCCCGGCCGGGGAAAGGCACCGGCGTTTTTCCCACTTCGCACGCCGGGGCGGCAGTGGATGTCCCGAAGAAAACGAAAGTCGCAACTCGTTGATAATGAGCTATATCAGACAATCCCTGACCCCGCCAACCGGGTTAAAACGGCTTGCTTGCACCCCGGAACTTTCCTTTGCTTGGGACCGCGCGATTTGCCATCGCACAAAAAGAAACAAACCAACGAAAAACCACATCATGATGAAAAAAATCACACTCAGCGCTTTGGCGGCGTTTGCGGTTGCGGGGACGTCATTGGCCGGCCCCACCACCGTGGTGACGTCAAAGGAATACAAACAGCCGTGCGTCACGCCGTGCTTTAGGGATCAGGAATGGCAATTGGACCTCTTCTATTCCTACAACGACGCGTCGCATCAAGGTACGCGGTCCGCGACAGACCGTTTCACCTCCGATCCGTTCACCAACACCACCGCAACCGACCTCCTTCCCGTCGTCGGCAGCACGCTGGTGGACCGCGCCTCCGCCACCGGCTCCGTGCCGCAGTACTTCCACGATGGGAGTGGCGGCGGCGTCGGCTTGAACTACTTCTTCGCCAAATACTTCGGTATCGGCGTGGAAGGCAACTGGTGGAACGGCTGCGATGGCGGAGCATTCGGGAGCGCCAGCGCGAGCGAGAGCGTGAATACGAACGGGACTGCGGTGGATATCCCGACCTTGCAGGCGGCGGCGAAAGCGGCCGGTGTCAACTTGGCCCTGGTGAACTCGGACCCCGCGACCAACACCACCACTGCGTATATCCTTAGCAAGAGTAAATCCTTCAACAATACGCACCGGGAAGCTGCCAACCAGGTGTCGGGAAGCCTGATCCTGCGTTATCCGTTTGAAGGGCCAATCTGCTGGGCGCCGTATATCTTCGGCGGCGGCGGCGGCGTCTTCGACGGAGAGGCCACCGGGTTCGGCCACATCGGCCTGGGCGTGGAATTCCGCGTCACTCCGTACATGGGCTTCTTCACCGACTGGCGCTGGGAGTTCATGAGCGGCAGCAATGATAACAATAATGACGCCCTTCGCCATCTGGCTAATAACTACGGCCTGGATTTGCGTGACATCGGGTCGAACAAGCGCAACGACGTCAACATGACGCGCGTGGGTGTCCGCTTCGTGTTCTAAGTCATAGAGAAAACAAGAACCAGACGCCGGGGCCCAAGGATGGGTCCCGGCGTTTTTTTGCGCTTGTTCAGGCGAGCTTGCGCGTCACGTCCACCAGCTTGCGTGCCAGGGCCTCCAGAGACGCTTGGTGGTGGGGATCTTTAAGCGCTCCGTCCGGCGCAAACGCCTCATGCGCCTTCGGGATGCACACCTGGGCGGGCACGGCGAATACCCCGATGTTGCCCAGAACCGCGCGCAGATGCACGAGCCCCCGCAACCCTCCCAACGCTCCCGGCGAAGCGCTCAGCAACGCGGCGGTTTTGCCCGTGAACGCGGCCAGGGGCTTTTCCTCGGGCGTTTCCAAGCGCGAAACCCAGTCGAGCGTGTTTTTGAGCACCGCCGAAAGCGAGCTGTTGTATTCGGGTGAGGCGACCAAGAGCCCGTGGTGGGAGAGGAAGAGCGCCTTCAGCTTTTTGGCGTTTTCCGGGAGCCCGTGGGCGTCTTCGTCGTCCTGGTTGAGCAGCGGCAACTGGAAATCGAGCAAATCGATCTCCGTCACCTCCGCGCCTGCCGCGCGCGCCGCTTGGACGGCAAGCCGGAGGAGCTGTTTATTGTAAGACCCGGTGCGCAAGCTACCGGCAAACGCGAGAATCCGTGGACTTTCCATGCCATCTTATTACCACTGACCGGCCCGGAAAGCCAGAAGGCGTTTCTTCTCCCGAAATCAGGGGGTGCCCATCAGGAACTCAGGAAAGAGAAAAAGGGTGCCGTCCTCCTGGAAAAAGCCTCTCTTTTTCTCAAACTGCGCCAACTTCACGAAGCGGCATGCGTAAGCCGCCGCAACGCGCGGTAGCGCGAATTGGGTCAAGCGCCACGCTTGTTAGAGCCCCTGGTGGGCGAGCTCCTTTTCCAGCGCCTTGCGGAACTCGGCCAGGTCTTCCGGGGAGGGCTTGTAGCCCTTCTGCGAGGGGAGCATCCCGAAGCGGCCCATCTGGTCCAGGGACCAATCCGCCGTCACACCGTCGCTGAACGTCACCCGCCCGCTTACCAGCGCGCCGGGGCGCATGATGCTGTCCACCTCCACGCAGACGCCGCTGGTTGGGGCGGGTTCCGGGTCCGTCTCGGCATCGGCCGGTCGGGCGGCATCGGGCGCCGCCTTCGTCTCGGGTTCTTTGGGCTCCTTGGGCACCAGCTTCAAATCATCCACGAGGAACCGGGCTTCCATGTAAGTCAGGCGGATGCCAAATGCCTCGGCCAGGCGCTGTTGCACTTCCGAAAGTTTCGCCCCGCTGGCAATCCAGGTGGCGACTTCCCGTTTCTGTTCGTCGGTCAATTGCATGGTGCAAAGAATCTCACGCAAAGACGCAAAGGCGCAAAGGAAAAACTTCCTCGTCTTTGCTTTGCGCGAGCCTCAAAAAATCTGCGTTCATCTGCGGATAACACTTTTCCGTTCCTACCGCCCCGCGATCCACGGGGCTAGCGCGGCTTCGGCTTGCGCGTTGACGCGGAATTCCTGCGAGGGGAGGATCCAGACGGGCTCGCGTTCGCCTCCGGTGACGCGCAGTTTGACGCGGCGGCTTCCCGGGTGCTGCCAGAGGATGTCGCGGATGCGGTCGAGGTCTTCGGGGGTGGCGGTGGCGCGGTCGAGGGTCAGGACAAGCGGTTTCTGGGGGGCTTCCGGTTTGGCGACTGGCTTGACTTCGTTGGCCGTCAGGCGCGGGCCTTCCTCGCGCAGGTCCAGGCGGCCGGTGATGGAGACGACGGCCCCTTGCACCAGTAGCGATTGCGTTTTGTTGAACGTCTCGTTCCAAATCATCACCTCCAGAGAGCCGGTCAGGTCTTCCAGCGCGACGATGGCGAACGGCTTGCTCTCCTTTTTGGTGAACTTCCGTTCCACGCTGGCGAGGGCCCCGGCGATGGTGACGGTGCTTTTGTCCGCCTGCTCCGGCAGGCTGGCGATGGCGACGTATTTGCCGCTTTCGAGGGTGGCCCGGTATTCGTCCAGCGGGTGGCCGGTCACGTAGAACCCGAGGAGTTCCTTTTCGAAGGCGAGCTTCTCCCCCTGGCTCCACGGCTGCACGACGCTCCCCGCCTTGCGCGCCGGTTTCGGGCCGGTTTCAAAAATGTCGAACATCCCGAGCTGCCCCTGCGCCCGGTCGCGGTGGGCGCTGGCGGCGGCGGCCATCGCGCCGTCGATCTCCGAAAAGAGCTGAGCCCGCTCCACGCCCGTGAAGTCGAACGCGCCGCATTTGACGAGGCATTCCAGCCCCTTCTTGTTCATCTTTTTGGAATCGACCCGGGAACAAAAGTCCTCCAGGGAGGTGAAGAGCCCGTTGGCCTCGCGTTCGGCAATGGCCGATTCCATGGCGGCTTCGCCCACGTTCTTGATCGCGGCGAGCCCATAGCGGATGGCCCCGTGGTAGGGGGTTCCGTCGGCCTTGGGCGGCAGATCGCGGGCGGCCGCCTCGGGGGCGAACTTGAGCGAGCTTTTGTTCACGTCCGGTTCGAGAATTTTGATTCCCATCCGCTCGCACTCGGCCACGAAGACGCTGATTTTGTCGGTGTTGGAAATTTCGTTGCTCATCACCGCCGCCATGAACTCGACGGGGTAGTTGGCTTTTAAAAAAGCCGTCTGGTAGCTCACCCAGGCGTAGGCGGCGGAGTGGGACCGGTTGAAGCCGTATCCGGCAAATTTTTCCAGTAAATCGAAAATCTCGTTCGCCTTGGCTTCGGGGATGTGGTTGAGCTTTTGGCACCCTTCCACGAAGGTGATGCGTTCCTTGGCCATCTTCGCCTTGTCCTTTTTGCCCATGGCGCGGCGCAGCAAGTCGGCGCCGCCCAGCGTGTAGCCGGCCAGCACCTGCACGGCCTGCATGACCTGCTCCTGGTAGACGAAGATGCCGTAGGTTTCCCCGCAGACCTTGGCCAGAAGCGGGTGGGCGTATTTGACCTTCGCCCCTTTTTTGCGCTTGATGTAGTCGGGAATCAGGTCCATCGGGCCCGGCCGGTAGAGGGCCAGGATGGCGTTGATGTCTTCGATGTTCGTCAGGTCGAACTGGCGGCAGACGTTGACCATGCCCCCGGATTCAAGCTGGAACACCGCGCAGGTGTCGCCCCGGTTGAGGAGGTCGTAGGTGGCCTTGTCGTCAAGCGGGATGGCGCTGATGTCGAAGGCGGGCGTGTGTTTGCGGATCAGGTTTTGCGCGTCGGTGATGACGGTCAATGTTTTGAGCCCCAGGAAGTCGCACTTGAGCATGCCGACCTCGGTGAGAGGGGCCATGGAGTATTGGCTGACGATGGAGCCGTCGTTGGCGCGGGTGAGGGGGATGAAGTCGCTCAGGTCGCCGGAGCCGAGGATCACGCCCGCGGCGTGGACGCCGACGCCGCGCGTGAGGCCCTCCAGCTTGGTGGCCGCTTCCCACATGTGGCGCGTGACCGGTTCGTTCTCCACGGCGGCTTTCAGCTCCGGGTTCTTGTCGATGGCCCCGTCCACGTGCTTCATCTCCCCGGTTTCCTTGTCTTTCTCTTCGTAGCCGGTGAGGGTGATGCCGAGTTCGTTCGGGATCATCTTGGCGATGCGGTCGGCGTCGCCGTAGGGCCAGCCCATGACGCGGGAGACGTCGCGGATCACCGATTTCGCTCCCAGCGTGCCGAAAGTGATGATTTGGGACACCGCCCGCTCGCCGTATTTCTGGCGGACGTATTCGATGACTTCGGCGCGCCGGTTCGGGCAGAAATCGACGTCGATATCGGGCGGGCTCACGCGCTCCGGGTTGAGGAAGCGTTCGAAGAGGAGTTTGAACTGGAGGGGATCGATGTCGGTGATCCCCATGGCGTAGGCGATCAGCGAACCGGCCGCCGAACCGCGCCCGGGCCCCACGGGGATCCCGTGTTCCTTGGCCCAGTTGATGAAGTCCCAGACGATCAGGAAGTAATTGACGAACCCTTGGCTTTCGAGCACGTCCAGTTCCTTCGCATAGCGCGCCCGCACCTCCTCGCTGCCGGCTTGCGCGCCGTAGCGCCGCCGGATGCCCGCCTCCGCGATCTCGCGCAGGTATTGGTTCTGTGTTTTCCCGGCGGGCGGCTCGAAGTTCGGGTATTTGGGCGAGGTATCCAGCTTGAAGCCGCAGCGTTCGGCGATCAGCAGCGTGTTGTCGCAGGCTTCCGGGTGATCGGCAAAGAGCGCCCGCATCTCGGCGGCGGATTTGAAGTAGAGTTCCGTGCCGTAGCGCATTCGCCGCTCATCCGTCACGTTGGAGCCGGTGCCGATGCAGATCAGGATGTCGTGGGCCTCGTGGTCCTCCCGGTTCAGGAAGTGGACGTCGTTGGTGGCGACGAGGCCCAGCCCCAGTTCCTTGGCCAGCCGGGGCATCGAGGCGTTGATCTTCCGCTGCGCCTCCATGCCGTGGTCCTGCATCTCCAGGAAGAAGTTCCCGGGCCCCAGGATGTCCCGGTAGGTGGCCGCCAGTTCACGGGCCTTGGCGTAGTGGTCCTCCTGGAGCGCCATGGAGACCTCTCCTTTCATGCAGGCGCTCAGGCCGATCAGCCCCTTGGAATATTGGGCCAGGTGCTCGTGGTCGATCCGGGGCTTGTAATACATCCCGTCGAGCTGGCCGATGGAGACGAGCTTGACCAGGTTCCGGTAGCCCTCCTCGTTTTCCGCCAGCAGGTTGAAATGGAAAGCCGCCTCCCGGGCGTTGCCCGCCTTTTTGTCAAAGAGCGAGCCTGGGGCCATGTAGACCTCGCAGCCGATGATCGGCTTGATTCCCGCCTTGTGCGCTGCCTGGTAAAAATCGACCGCCCCATACATCACCCCGTGGTCTGTCAGCCCCACCGCTGGCATCCCGAATGCCTTCACCTTCTTCATCAGGTCGGGGATGCGCACCGCGCCGTCGAGGGTCGAGTATTCCGTGTGCAGGTGCAGATGGACGAAGGAATCGGACATAGAAGACGTAATATAGGCGGAATTCGGGCGAGGGGAAAGGAAAGACGCGGAGATGGGGAGACGCGGAGAAGGGAAGATCGTGGAAGAGGCGCTTTTTTCCCCTCGCTCAAGAATACATATAAAAGTATTGACTCCCACTAAATACAAAGACGACGAGGGCGAGGTTGTCGGGAATCTCCATCGCGTGCCGGATTTTTTCCCGAAACCGGAGGAAATGCCTCCCCTTGAAGAGTTGGCAGGAAAGATGGGCGGCCAGACCAAAATCACGCTGGCCGTTGATGATGACGCCTTGGCTTTTTTTAGGACGGAGGCAAAAAAGCGGAAGACGAGCTACCAAAGGATGATTCGCAACCTGGTGCGCGCCTACGCGCTGGCGCATCGCCGTTAAGTTTTGCCATTTCCCGCCCTCGACCCCCCATGCAAGGCGCATGGAGGGTGCGAGACAGGGCCACAGGACGGGCCATTACAAATACAGCGCGCCGCTGCCGAGGAAACTGTTTCGGCAGAGGCGGGCGTAGATGCCGCCTTCGGCGAGGAGTTCTTCATGCGTGCCGCGCTCCACGATGCGGCCGCGTTCCAGGACGAGGATCTGGTCGGCGTGCCGGACGGTGGAGAGCCGGTGGGCGATCACGAAGCACGTCCGGTGCTGCATGAGCCGCTCGAGGGCTTGCTGGATTTGCCGCTCGGTTTCCGTGTCCACGCTGGCGGTCGCTTCGTCCAGGACGAGGAGCGGCGGGTCTTTTAAGAGCGCCCGGGCGATGGAGACGCGCTGTTTCTCGCCCACGCTCAGTTTGACGCCGCGCTCGCCGACCACCGTGGAGAGTCCCTCGGGCAGGCGGTCCACAAACGCGCGGGCGTTGGCTGCTTCCAGCGCGGCAAGCATCTCTTTGTCGCTGGCTTCCGGGTTGCCGAGGCGGAGGTTTTCCCGCAGGCTCCCGTTGAAGAGGAAACTCTCCTGCGTCACCATGCCGACGGCCTCGCGCAGCACATCCTTGGGGATGTCTTTGAGCGGGCAGCCGTCCAGGAGGATTTCCCCGTCGTCGAACTCGTAGAACCGCGTGAGCAGGTTGACCAGGGTCGATTTGCCCGCCCCCGTGGCGCCGACAAGGGCCACCGTTTCGCCCGGCCGGGCGTGGAGATTGATGGCGTGGAGCACCGGGATCTCTTCCGCGTAGGCGAAGTGGACGTTCTGGAACCGGACATCCCCCCGGAATGCCCGCGCCTGGGCGAGCGAGCGCTCGATCTCCCGGGCCGGGTCCGCCGCGTTGGCTTCCGGCTCCGTGTCGAGAATCTCGAAGACCCGCTCTGCCGCCGCCCGGCCCGATTGCAGGAGTTGGTTCAACTGATGGAGCCGCCCAATCGGCTCGTAGAGGAACCGGGCTAGGATCAGGAACGCCACCAGGTCGCCCAGTTGCAACGACCCGTCCAGCACCGCCTTCCCGCCAAAGCCGATCAAGAGCGCCATCCCGCACGAGGCGAAGAAATCCATCGACGGGTTGTAGAGCGACCACGCCCGCATGATGCGCAATGTGGCGTCGCGCAACTGCCCGCTGACGCGGTTGAACCGGGCATGCTCCTCTTCCTCCCGCACGTAGGTCTTGATTTGCCGGATCCCGGCCAGGTTGTCGTGCAGCAGGGAGTTCATCGCCGAGGAGGCTTTCCGCTGGAGCTGGTAGCGCCGGTGGGCCGTGAGCGTGTACCAGAGCGCCCCCGCCGCCAGGAACGGGACCGGGGAGAGTGCCAGAAGCGCCAGCCGGGCGTTGTAGAAAAAGCAGACCCCCGCCACGATGCCCACCTGAAGCAAGGCGACCACCCCCTGCTCGATCCCGTCGATGAGCACCCTTTCCATGGAGGTCACGTCCTCCAGCAGGCGGGTCATCACGTCGCCCGTGGAACGGTTGTCAAACCAACCGACTGGCAGCCGCTGGATGTGGGCGTAGAGATCGCTGCGGAGGTCGAAGATCACCTTTTGTTCAAACGTGTTGTTCAGGCGGATGCGCAAGGCGTTGGCAAGGTTCTGGATAAAAAACGCCAGGAGCGCGAGGGCCGTCAGCCCCAGGAGCCGGCCGCCCCGGCCGTGCGCCACATCGTCCACCGCCAACTGGCTGACTTTCGGGAAGACGATGACCATCAAGGTCATCAGCACGGCGCAACTGAGGGTTCCGGCGGCAAGCAGGGGGTAGCGGCGCAAATAACCGAGGACACGAAAAATGGTTCTCATACAGAAATGGTGGTTGAAATTGGAGGGAAATGGGTTAAAATCCCACGCTATTCCACCCAATGCCCTCCGAAGCCTACAATTCCATCAAGTTTACCGGACAGTACCGGCATGGAGTTGATTCGAAAAATCGGATCACCATCCCGGCCGATTGGCGTTCCGGGGAAGAGGGGGTTTTGTATGTGCGTCTGCATTCGTCGGGCGATCATGTCATTGTAATGACCCCCGACGAGCTAGACAAGACCGTCATGGGCATCGAAGCCCTCGCGGACGTGGCGCTCCCCGTGCGCCAGCAGTGGATTCGGAAAGTGACCGCGGGCGCCCAGCGCTGCTGTGTGGACAAGCAGGGCCGCATGGTGCTGCCGCCCGAATTTTGCGCCAAGGCGGGATTGCAGGGCGAAGTCACGCTGGCCGGTGTCATGGGCCAGTTTCAGATTTGGAACTCCCAGAGGTGGGAGACCCAGCAGGCCGCCGAAGCGGCGGATACCCAGGAATTTGCGAACAGGCTTGGCCTATGATCGCGCCCCCAGCCCAGGATAGGAAAGCCGCAGCCCCCGGGTTGCGGCGGAGGAATGCTTTGAAACCCCAACATCCCACGTCCACCTTCCATCACGAGCCCGTATTGCTGGCCCAGACGCTGGCCCTGCTTGCGCCCGCGCCCGGGGAGCTTTTTGTGGACGGGACGCTCGGGGGAGGGGGCCACACCGAAGCGCTCCTGGAAGCCGGGGCGCGCGTCATCGGCCTCGACCAGGACCCCCAGGCCCTGGCGTTCGCGCGCGAACGGCTCGCCCGCTTTGGAGAGCGGTTCCAGGCCGTGCGGGCCAATTTTGAAACCGTGGCCGCCGTGCTGGACCGCCTCGGCGTGGGGCTGATCGACGGCGCGCTCCTGGATATCGGCGTCTCCTCCTGGCAGCTCGACGCTCCCGAGCGCGGCTTCAGTTTTCAGGAAAACGGCCCCCTCGACATGCGGATGGACCCGGACGCTCCCTTAACCGCCGCCGACCTCGTCAACACCGCCCCGGCGGACGAGCTGATCCGCATTTTCCGGGAATACGGCGAGGAGTCAGCATCCCGGCGCATTGCCCAGCAGATCGTCCACGACCGGGAAATCCGCCCCTTGCAGACCACGTTTGACCTTGTCCACAGCGTCGAGAAAGTCCACCCCCGGCGGGGCCGCGCCCACCCGGCCACCAAAGTTTTCCAGGCCCTGCGCATCGCCGTGAACCGGGAACTGGAAGTTCTGCAAGCCGCCCTGGCCGCCTTTTCCGCCCGGCTTGCCCCCGGCGGCCGCCTGGGCGTCATCACCTTTCACTCCCTGGAAGACCGGATCGTGAAGAATTACTTCAAAACCGGCAGCCAGGAATGGCTCGACCGGCCCGAATGGCCCGCGCCGCGCCGCAACCCCGCCTTCCAATTCCGCCTCCTCACCCCGAAGCCTGCCGTCGCCTCGGAAGAGGAGCAATCCCGCAACCCGCGCTCCCGCAGCGCCAAACTGCGCGTCGCGCTCAAAACGTATGTCCACTAACCGCCGCCGTCGTCTTGAGAATACCGTCCCCGTCGGGGCGTATTCGCCGTGGTTCCTCATCGCCATCCTCGCCCTGCTGGGCGGGCTGACGTGGATTTACTACAAAAACCAGCTTTTCAACCGGGGCACCACCATCCGGCTCAAAGAGGAAGAGCTGGCCTGCCTCGTCCGCAAGAACGAGGACCTGAAAGGCCGCATCGCCCAGCTTTCCACCTACGCCGCGCTGCAGAAATGCTGCAATGACGGGACGATCAAGATGATCAAGATCGCCCCGGCCAGCATCGTGCACGTGGACTTCCCGCGCCACGCGGGCGGCAGCGAAATCCGCGCCGTATCCAACGAAGGGGCCCGCCGATGAATTCCACCGCCAGAGTACGCGCAATCATTGCCTGCTTTGGCTTGATCGGCTGTTTCACGGGCTTTTCCGCCCGCCTGGTCTATCTCCAGGTCGATCAGCACGAGAAATTTGAACGGCTCGCCGCCGAGAAGCATGTCAAAAAACAGGAAATCCTCGCCGGGCGCGGGGAGATCCGCGACGTGAACGGCGAATTGCTCGCCGCCAACGAGCCGCTGAACACCCTCGTCGCCGATGGGAGCGTCATCGCCGCCGGGAAAGTCCCCCCCTCCGAAATCGCCGCCCTGCTCGCCGGGCCGCTGAAGATGGACCGCGCCAAATTGCTGCCCAAGCTCGACACCTCCCGCAAATACGTCGTCTTGAAACGGTCGCTCACCGAGGGGGAAGCCGCCGCCGTCTTCCAATGCCTGGAGGATTACCAGAAGCGGACCCAGAAGGCGGTCCGGGGGATCTTCCCCGAGCCCGATTCGCGCCGCGTTTACCCCAATAACGAAGCCCTCTGCCACGTGCTGGGGTTCATGGGGGAAAAGCGGACGCAGATCAACGGCGTGGAGGAAACCGAACGGATGGGCGTCGAGGGGATCGAGCGTTCCATGGACAAATGGCTGCGGGGCTACGACGGCTTCCGCTACATTGAGCGCGACCGCACCGGCAAGGAAATCGTCCCCTACCGGGGGCAGGAACGGACCGCGCGCGACGGCTACAACGTCCGGCTTACCATCGACATGCGAATCCAGCATATCGTCGAGACGGAGCTGAACGATCTCTTTAAACAATACCGCCCCGAGTTTGCCACCGCCATCATGATGGAACCCAAGACCGGGCGCATCCTGGCCATGGCGAACCGGCCGTGCTTTGATCCCAATGATTTGAGCCGCGGCTCGACCCAAAACGGCAAGCCCCTGGAAATCAAGCACGAGACGATGAAGAACTGCGCCGTCATCAACGTCGTGGAACCCGGCTCTGTCTTCAAAATCGTCCCCGTCTCCGCCGCGCTCAACGACAAGCTCGTCACCCTCGACACCATGATCGGCCTGGAAGGCGGGCGCTGGAGCTACGGCGGGAAAATCCTCAAGGACCACGGCCACTGCGACCACCCGGACCTGAGCGTCTTTGACGTCGTCGTCAAATCGAGCAACATCGGCGCCGCCAAGCTCGGGATGCGCTTGGGCGAGCAGCGCTTTTACGAATACGTCCGCGCCTTCGGCTTTGGCGAGCGCACCGGCATCAACCTCCCCGGCGAAGTCGCCGGCATCGTCCACTCCCCCAAGAGCGCCGGGTGGAACGTGCTGACCATCACCCGGATGCCGATGGGGCAGGGGGTCTGCGTCACCCCCATCCAGATGGTCGCCGCCATGAGCGCCATCGCCAACGGCGGCAAGCTGATGATGCCGCAGATTGTCGATTCCGTCGTGGACGGCGGAGGCAAATCCATCGTCGATTTCAGCCCCGTGCAGCTCCGCCAGGTCGTCAGCGAGGACGCCGCCGCCAAGCTCCGCTCCGCGTTGAAGGAAGTCATCAGCAAACGGGGCACCGCCTTCCCGGCCACCATCCCCGGCTACTCGGCGGGCGGCAAGACCGGCACCGCCAACATCGCCAAGCCCAACGGCGGCGGCTATTACGACAACCGCTACGTTACCTCCTTTGTCGGCTTTTTCCCCGCCAACGATCCACAGGTCGTCTGCCTCGTCATGGCCTACGATCCCAAGGCGGCGGAAAACCTTACCTACGGCGGCCTCGTCGCCGGGCCCTCTTTTTCCCGGATCGGCGAACAGACCGCCCATTACCTCAATCTTCCGCCCGATGTGGAGCAACCGGCGCCGCAAGCGATTGCCAAAATGGGCCGTTAAACCAAACCAGACATGCAACTCAAAGCCCTTCTTTCCAAAATCCCCGCCGTGCTGACCATCGGCACGACCGAGCGGGAAATCGCCTCCCTCTGTTACGACTCCCGCCGGGCCCAGAAGAACAGCCTCTTTGTCGCCCTGCGCGGCGAAAAAACCGACGGCAACCAATTCATCGAGTCGGCCATCGAGCGCGGGGCCGTCGCCGTCGTCACCGAGGAAGCGCAGACCCAGCAGCCGCGCGCCACCTTGATCGTCGTTCCCAGCGCCCGCAACGCCCTGGCCGACCTGGCGAGCGAGTTCTACGGGCGGCCCTCCCTGGGCCTCAAAGTCGCGGGCGTCACCGGCACCAACGGCAAGACGACCACCGCCTTCCTTTTAAAACACCTGTGCGAAGCCGTGCAACTGCGGGCCGGGTTGATCGGCACCATCCGCTACGAAATCGGCGACCGCATCCTGCCCGCCCCCCGCACCACGCCCGAGTCGCTCGACTTGCAGGAACTCCTCTACCAGATCCGCTCCGCCGGGTGCCGCGCCGTGGCCATGGAAGTCTCCTCCCACGCCCTGGAACAGGGGCGCGACCGGAACGTCGAGTACGACGCCGCGATCTTTACGAACCTCACGCAGGACCACCTCGACTACCACCACACGATGGAGGCCTACTTCGAGGCAAAAATAACCCTCTTCACCCGCATGGCCGGGCAGCCCCGCAAAAAGGGGAAAGCCGTCGTCAACCTGGACGACCGCTGGGGCCAGCGGCTCCTCCAGCGCCTTGCCAAGGAGGTCCCCCAGCTCCCCGTCGTCACCTACGGCATGAACGCCCGGGCCGACTTCCGCGCCAGCGCCGTCAAGAGCGACATCTCCGGCACCCAGTATCAATTGGATGCCCAGGGGAAAACCTACCTCGTCCGGCTTCCTCTCATTGGCGCGTTCAACGTCTATAACTCCCTGGGCGCGCTGGCCGGAGCCGCGGCCCTCGGCGTCGATCTGCGCACCGCCGTCCGCGCGTTGGCGGACGCCCCGAGCGTCCCCGGCCGCCTGGAGCCCGTGCCCGTCAAGCGGCAGTTCCGCGTCTTCGTGGACTACGCCCACACCGACGACGCGCTGACCAACGTCATGAAAACCCTGCGCGACCTTGGCCCCCGGCGGCTCATCGTCGTCTTCGGGTGCGGCGGCAACCGCGACACCGCCAAGCGCCCGCTCATGGCCGCTGCCGTGGAGCGCCAGGCCGACTGGGCCATCGTCACTTCCGACAACCCGCGCAAGGAATCGCCGGAAGCCATTATCCAGGAGATCCAGACCGGCTTCCACGGCAAGAACCACGAGGTCCTCGTGGACCGCCGCGAAGCCATCGAGCGCGCCATCTCCCTGGCCGGGCCGCGCGACATCGTGCTCATCGCCGGGAAAGGGCACGAAACCACCCAGGAATTTGCCGATCACACCGTCCCCTTTGACGACCTCGCCATTGCGCGGGCCGCCATCGAAGCCAAACCCGTGGAAATGGAACCCTAACAACCCTCTACTCATGCCTACGGAATGGAGCCCTCGGATTGCCAGTTGCATCCCCGTCCAGGATGCTGGAATTTCCCGCCTCGATTTGAGCCGCCGCACGCGCGGCGTCCGGTTCGCGCGGGTCCGTTTCCGGTCCGCCTGGCCCGGGACGCCCTGCGCCCGCGATCTGCGCCAAACCACCTTCCCGCAACCTGCAACCTTCCTTTGACCCCCTAGTGGACCCGACATCCCTTCAACAGCTTGCCCAATGGACGCACGCCGTCCTGACCGGCCCGGACCCCGCCCGGACGGTGACGCGCGTGGGCACCGACTCCCGCGCCCTGGAACCGGGCGACCTGTTTGTGGCCTTGCGCGGCGAGCGCTTTGACGGGCACCGCTTCGTCGCCCAGGCCGCCGCCGCCGGAGCAGCGGCAGCCGTTGTGGACACCGCTTTTGAGGACGAAGCGCCCGCCGGGTTCGCCCTCCTGCGCGTGGAGGATACGCTCCGGGCGCTGCAAGCGATGGCCGCCCGCTACCGGGCCTCCCTCCCGTTGCGCGTGCTGGCCTTGACGGGCAGCACCGGCAAAACGAGCACCAAGGATTTCGCCGCCGCCGTTTTGGGCGAACGCTACCGGGTCCTCAAGACCGAGGGGAATTTCAACAACCACATCGGCCTGCCGCTGACCCTGTTGCGCGCCAGCGCCGCCGACGCCATCGGCGTGATCGAAATGGGCATGAACCACCCGGGCGAAATCGCCCCGCTGGCCGCCCTGGCCGCGCCGGACGCCGCCATCATCACCAACATCGGCACCGCCCACGTCGAGTTTCTGGGCAGCCGCGCCGGGATCGCGCAGGAGAAGGGCAAACTCGCCGAAGCCCTCCCGGCCTCCGGGTTCCTCGTCCTCAATGCGCGCGATGAGTTCAGCGACGCCATCGTCGGCCGCACCCGCGCCCGCGTCGTGCGCAGCGGCATCGGCCGGGGCGACGTCAGCGCCACGCTGCTGGCTTCCGGCCTGGAGGGGAGCCGCTTCCGCGTCCGCGCCGGGGGGGAAGAGGCCGAAGTCGTCCTCCCCGTTCCAGGCTTGCACATGATCGAAAACGCCCTCCTGGCACTCGCCGCCGGGCGGGAATTTGGCATCCCGCTGGCCGAGGGCGCGCGAGGCCTCTGCAAGAGCCGCCTCACCCACGGCCGCCTGGAACGCAAGACCCTCGGGGGCATCCACTTCCTGGACGACAGCTACAACGCCAACCCGGATTCCATGCGCGCCGCCCTGCGCACGCTGGCCGTGCTCCCCGTGGAGGGAGCCCGCATCGCCGTGCTCGGGCGGATGGGCGAACTGGGGCCGCTTTCCGAACAGGGCCACCGGAGTGTGGGCCGCGACGCCGCCGACGCGAGGGTGGACCTTCTCATCGCCGTTGGCGGGGAAGAAGCCGGGCAGATGGCCGAAACCGCCCGCCAGGGGGGGGTGAAAGACGTGCGCCACGTTCCCGATCCCGCCGCCGCCGCCGCGCTGCTGGCCGAACGCGCCCGGCCCGGCGACCTCGTTCTCCTCAAGGGGAGCCGCTCCGCCCGCATGGAGCGCGTTTTCGAACACCCCGCCTTCCAGCCCCCCGCCTCTTAAAAAACATCCCGTGCTTTACTACATCCACATCTGGCTCAAGGAAATCGACGGCACCAACGTCTTCCGGTACATCACGTTCCGGGCGATCGGTTCCGCCATGACCTCGTTCCTGCTTTGCCTGCTTTGCGGCAACTGGGTCATCCGGAAATTGATCGGCCTCAAAATCGGCCAGCCCATCCGCACCAAGGAAGAAGTCCACAAACTCGCCGAACTGCACGGCGGCAAGCGGGGCACCCCCACCATGGGGGGCGTCCTGATCCTGGGAGCCGTCACCCTTTCCACCCTCCTGTGGGCGCGGCCCGACAATGCGTTTATCTGGCTGGCCCTCGGCTCCATGCTCTGGCTCGGCGCCGTCGGGTTCGTGGACGATTACCTCAAAGTCACCAAGAAAAAGTCCGACGGCCTGCCCGGGCGGCTGAAGCTGCTGGCGCAATTCGCCCTCGCGGCCGTCGTGACCGCGTTTTTCGTCCTCAGCCCGGCGCTGCAAATCCAGGCCAAGGAACTCTTCGTCCCGTTTTACAAGGAAGCGCTCATCCACAACCTCGGCTGGGCCACGTTCCTCTTCTTCGCGCTGGTGATCGTCGGCACCTCCAACGCCGTCAACCTCACCGACGGCCTCGACGGCCTGGCGACCGGCTGCACCATCACTGCCGCCTTTGCCTACGGGCTCATTGCCTACGCCGCGGGGAACGTCAAAATCGCCGCGTACCTGCAAATCCCGTTTTACCCGCAGGCGGGCGAACTGACCGTCCTGTGCATGGCGCTGCTGGGCGCGGGCATGGGGTTCCTCTGGTTCAATGCCTACCCGGCCCGCGTCTTCATGGGCGACACCGGGTCGCTCGCCATCGGCGGCGTCCTGGGCGTCGTGGCCATCTGCACCAAGCAGGAACTCCTGCTCCTTGTCGTTGGCGGCATCTTTGTCATTGAGGCGATGTCCGTCATTCTGCAAGTCGCCAGCTTCAAACTCACCGGCAAGCGGATCTTCCGCATGTCGCCCATCCACCACCATTTTGAGCTGCTCGGCTGGAAAGAGAATACCGTCATCGTCCGCTTCTGGATTTTGGCGATCATGTTCGCCTTCCTCGGCCTGGCCACCCTCAAACTCCGCTGATGAAATCTTCCTACGCACGCCAACAGATCGCAGTCCTCGGCCTCGGATCGAGCGGCGAAGCCGCCGCCCGGCGGCTGCTGGAGGAAGGGGCGTGCGTGACCGTGCTCGACAGCGGCGGCTCCGACCGCCTCCGCGCCGCCGCCGCAGGCCTCCGCGCCGCCGGAGCCCGCGTTTTGCTGGGAGCGGAGGCCGACACCGACGCCACCGTCTACGATCTCGGCGTGCTCAGCCCCGGTATCGACCCCGCCGTGCCCCTCGTGCGCGCCTTCCTCGCCAAGGGCATCCCCCTCATCGGTGAACTGGAATTGTCTTACTCCCTGTGCGCCTGCCCGGTCATCGCCATCACCGGCACCAACGGCAAAACCACCACCACGCAGCTGGTCGAGCGGATGCTCAACGCCTGCGGCGTGCGCACGCTCGCGGCGGGGAACATCGGGCCCGCCTTCGCCGCGCGCGTCCGCGAGAGCGCACACCTCGACGTGATGACCCTGGAAGTCAGCTCCTTCCAGTTGGAGGCCATCCGCGCCTTCCGGCCCGTCATCAGCGTCTGGCTCAACTTCCAGGCCGACCACCTCGACCGCTACGCCTCCATGGAGGAATACTACGCAGCCAAGCTCCGTATTTTCGACAACCAGGCGGCGGAGGATGCCGCCATCGTCAAGCTCGAAGACAATCTCCCGCCGCTCAAAGCCCGCAAAATCACCTTCAGCGCCTATCGCCGGGGGGGTGACCTCGACCTGCGCGACGGCGTCATCCATTTCCATGGCAAGCCCGTCCTGCGGCTGGCCGATACCCAGTTGCGCGGCCTGCACAACGCCGAGAACCTGATGGCCGCCCTGGCCGTGGGGGCCGTGCGCGGTCTCGACTTCGCGGCGATGACCGAGGCGCTGCGCACCTACCAAGCCCTGCCCCACCGGTGCGAAAAAGTGGGCATCCTCGACGGCGTCGAGTACATCAACGACTCCAAGGCCACCAACCTCGACGCGTTGGAGAAAGCCCTCCTTTCCGAAGACCGCCCCGTCGTCTTGATCGCGGGCGGCAAGGACAAAGGCTTCGAGTTCGACGCGCTCACCGAGTTGGTCGCCTCCAAAGCCCGGTGCGTCGTCCTGATCGGCGAGATGGCGCAACGCATCGCCGCCTCGTGGGGGGCGCGCGTCCCGTGCGAGCGCGCCGCCGATCTCGCCGAAGCCGTCCGGCTGGCGCGTGCCAAGGCCCATTCCGGCGACGTGGTCCTCTTCTCCCCCGGCACCTCCTCCTTTGACATGTTCAAGAGCTATGCCGACCGGGGGAACCAATTCCGCAATCTTGTCCAATCCACCCTTGATTCTGCCTTATGAGACTCACGCAACTCTTTCCCAGGAAACCGTCCAGACCCGCTGCCTCCGCCGCCCGGCAGCGGTTGCAGGCCGCCGTCGCGCGGCGCGGCGTCCGGGCTCCCTCCATTGAGGAAGACGAGGAGCCGACCACCAGCTTCAAGACCGCGCTCATTGTCGTCGTCCTGCTTCACCTCATCGCGGCGGCCGGCGTGTACATGTTCGACTCCATCAAGACGCATCGCCCCGCCCCGCCGGTTTCCAAGAAAACCGCCGCCGCGCCCGCGCTTGCCGCGCCGCCCGCCGTGCCAGCGGCCGCGGCCCAGCGCGCCAAACCGCAGCCAGCCCCCGCCGCTACAACCGAGCCCGTCAAAAAAACGGCCACCGCCGCCCCCGTGGCCGCGGAAGTCAAGGACTCCGGCGCCCTGTACACCGTCGCCAAGGGGGAAACCCCCGTTGCCATCGCCAAGAAACTCCACGTCGCCTATGACGACCTCCTCAAATTGAACAAGATTGACGATCCGAAAAAACTGCGGATCGGCCAGAAACTCCACGTCCCGGTCAAACCGCGCGCCTTGGCCAATTAACGCCGCATTTTCCATCCCCCCCCGTATGAAATTCGCCGCCCTGGGCTTGCTCCTTTCCGTGACCACCATGGTGGTGATCGGGATGGTCATGCTTTTTAGCACAGGGTCGTTCAGCCGGGACGCCTTCAAGGTAAAAAAATCCAGACCCAACACCGAGGCCGTTGCCGCCGCGCAGGACCTCCCGCAGGAGGAAAAAGGGGGCAAGGAAATCCTGTGGGACCCGGCCTACCTCGTCAAACGCCAGGCCATCTGGCTCGGCCTCGGCGTGATCCTCTGCATCGCGGCGGCGCGTGTGGATTACCTTTTTTGGAAAAAAACCTGGCTCTTATGGTTCGTGCTGGCGGCCGCCCTCCTGGTCGTCTGCTTTGCCTTTCCGAAAGTCAACGGTTCGCACCGCTGGATCCGGCTGGGGGCCTTTTCCTTGCAGCCCTCGGAACTCGGCAAACTCGCCGCCATCGCCTTCCTCGCCTTTTGGTATCAACGTTTCGAGGCCGAATCGGCCACCTTCCTCAAAGGGATCATCTATCCCCTCGGGATCGTCGGGATCTTGCTGGCGCTCATCGCGCCCGAGGTGGATTTGGGCACCACCGCCATCCTGGGCTGCACCACCTTCGTCATGCTCTTTGTCGCCGGGGCGAAATGGCGCTACCTGCTGCCGTTGCCGGCCCTCGGCGTCGCGGGCATCCTTTTCGCCGCCATCCATATCCCCGAACGTCTCAAGCGCCTGCTCGCTTTTCTGGATCTGGAGAACCACAAGGAAGGGGGCGGCTACCAGCAGTGGAACGGCCTCATCGCGCTGGGCTCCGGCGGCGTGGACGGCCTGGGCCTAGGCAACGGACGGCAGAAATTCAGCTTCCTGCCCGAAGCCCACACCGACTTCATCCTGCCCACCATCGGCGAGGAACTCGGCCTCGTCTTTACGCTCCTCATCGTCTTTTGCTACGTCGTCATGATCATCAGCGGCATCGCCATCTCCCTCAATGCCCGCGAGCGTTTCGGCACGCTGATGGGCGTCGGCATCACCGTCATTCTTGCCCTCCAGGCCGCGATGAACATCGGCGTCACCACCGCCGTCCTTCCCAACAAAGGCATCCCGCTTCCCTTCATCAGCTACGGCGGCTCCAACCTTCTCTTTTGCCTCCTGGGCGTCGGCATCCTGCTCAGCATTTACCGCAAGGGCGGCGCGGAAAAACCCGTGCGCGCCACCACTAGGCCGCGCTCGTTGATGACCCCTAGAATTTGAAAGGCATGATCCGCAGATGACGCAGATTTTGAAAAAAGAGAATCAGGAACTCGGGAAAAGAGAGATGTGTTTTTTCATCTCGCCGGCCTTTTGTCTCTTCTTCGTGCCTTCGTGTAAAAAACCAAAAGCGAGCCAAGGCCAACCGGCTTTGAGATTTTTCAGAAGTTTCATTTCTTCGTGTGGAAAATGGGCTAAGGGAGACATTATCCCTTGCATCCTGTTTGGGGCAAAGCTTTGGAGTCACTTCCTTGCCCAGCTTTCCGGCCTTGCTTTCTTATTCTCACACGATGGCACGAAGGGAAGAAATCTGAAAAATTCGAGGGTTTTTCTGTCTTCCCTCTTTTGCGCCTTATTGCGGCTGACTTTTGATCTATGAAAATCGCAATTGCAGGCGGCGGAACGGGCGGGCACCTGTTCCCGGCATTGGCCGTGGGAGAGGTCCTCCTGGAGCGCGGGCATGAGGTGCTCATTTTCATCTCCGAAAAGGAGGTCGACGCCCTCGCCATCCAGGGCCGCCGTGAATTTCGGTTTGAGAAACTCCCCAGCGTCGGCATGCCCCGGCTGTTTTCCCCGGCGATGCTCACCTTCTTCCGCCGCTTCAACGCCAGCCTCGCCCCGTGCCGCCGGATTTTCGCCGAGTTCCGGCCCGACGCCGTGCTGGGCATGGGCGGGTTCACCTCCACGCCCCCCATCCTTGCCGGGAAACTGCGCGGAGTGCCCACCTTTGTCCATGAGTCCAACGCCATTCCCGGCAAAGCCAACCGGCTCAACGCCCGGCTTGTGGATGTTGTCCTGCTGGGCTTCGCGGAATGCCAGCGCTATTTTCCGCGCGCCCATTGTGAAGTCACCGGGACGCCCATCCGGCGCTCCCTCTCCCGGCGCCTTCCGCGCGAGGAGGCGCTTGCCGCCTTTGGGCTGCAACCGGGAACCCCCACGCTTCTCATCATGGGGGGGAGCCAGGGAGCCCACGGCATCAACGAAGCCGCCCGGGCCGCCGCCTCTGGGGGCGGGCTTGCGGGCATCCAGGTGATCCACCTCACCGGCGCGGGCGGCGCCCCGGCGATGGAACAGGCCTACCGCGCGGCGGGCGTCCGCGCCCATGTCGCCCCCTTCTGCCACCAGATGGAGGCCGCCTACAGCGCCGCCGACCTTGCCGTGGCCCGCTCCGGTGCCGCAAGCCTCTCGGAGCTTTCCCACTTCGCCCTCCCCTCGCTCTTGATCCCGTATCCCGCCGCAGCCGAAAATCATCAGCAATTCAACGCGGAAATATTTGCCCGAGCCGGGGCGGCTGCGCTATTAAAGGAGTCGCAAACAACGGGCGAAGCGCTGGCCTCCGCGATCCGAAAGCTCATCCAGGACCCGGCGCGGCTCCAGATCATGGCCAAAGCGTGCGGGAGCCTGGCTCCGCGTGATGCCGCCATCTGCGTTGCGGACACGATTGAAAGACTGAAATGAACGATACGAGCACATTTTTAGCCGAGATGCTGGTGGGAGGCGAACTCCGCATCCATCTCATCGGCGTGGCCGGCTCCGGCATGAGCGGCATCGCCGGGCTGCTGCTGGCCATGGGGCACACCGTCTCCGGTTCCGACAAAGTGACCACCGTGGAAGTGAGCCGCTTGGCCAGCCTGGGCCTGGAGTTTCACCAGCCGCAGAACGCCGCCAACATTCACTACGCCGACCTGGTGATTTATTCCTCCGCCATCCGGCCCGGCAACGTCGAGTATGACGAAGCCATCCGCCAGGGTGTCAGCATGGTCCGCCGGGCCGACGCGCTGGCCGCCATCATGCAGTGCAAAAAGGGGATTGTCGTCGCCGGGATGCACGGGAAAACGACCACCTCCTCCATGGCCGCCCACGTCCTGCGCGTCGGCGGCATGAAGCCGTCGCACTACGTCGGCGCGGAAATCCCGATCCTCGGCGCCAACGCCCACTGGGACCGCGAGGGTGAGTGGTTCGTCGCCGAAGGGGACGAGAGCGACGGCACCCTGGCGAACTACCACACCGAGCACGCCATTATCCTCAACATCGAGGAGGAACACCTCGATTATTACGACGACCTCGCCGCCATCGAGGCCGTCTTCAGCCAATTGATGGAGCAAACGCGGGGGAAAATTTTCTATTGCGCCGACGATCCCCACGCCGCCCGCCTCTGTGGGGCGCGCCCCAACGCCGTCTCCTTCGGCGCGGCCCCCGGGGCCGACTACCGTTTCGCCGGCTTGCGCACCGCCGACTTCCAATCCCGCTGCGACGTCTACCGCCGGGGCGAGCGGCTGGGCGAACTCGAGTTGAACGTCCCCGGCCGCCACAACGTCAGCAACGCCATGAGCGTCATCGCGCTCGCCGGCGAACTCGGGATTCCCTTCCCGAAAATCGCCGAGGCCCTGGCCGCCTTCCGTGGGGCGCGGCGGCGCTTTGACATCAAATACCGGAGCGAGAAATTCCTCGTCGTGGACGACTACGCCCATCATCCCAGCGAAATCCGCGCCACGCTCGCCACCGCGCGCGGCAGCGGCCGGGCTCGCACCGTCGTCCTTTTCCAGCCCCACCGCTACACCCGCACCGTCAAATTGAAGGAGCAGTTTGGGCTCGCCTTCGACGACGCCCAGTTCGTCTTTATCTCCGGCATCTATCCGGCCAGCGAACCGCCCATTCCCGGCGTCACCGGCCAGACTCTCGCCGACGCGCTGGCCGGCCACGGCCACGCCGGGGCCAAATACGTCCCCGACCGCATCCAGATGACCCTCGAAGCGGGGCGGCTCCTGCAAGCCGGCGATTGCCTCTTAAGCCTCGGCGCGGGCAACATCCACGAGCAGGGGACGTGGCTTGCCCGCGACCTCGCCGCCCTGGAGGCGCTGCAAGCCGCGATGGGCGAGGGGATCATCAAACTGTACGAACCGCTCTCCAAGCACACAACCCTGCGCGTCGGCGGCCCCGCCCAGTTCTGGGCCGAGCCGGAAACCGAAGCGGGTCTTGCGCGGCTGGCCGCTTATTGCCACGCGCAGAACATTCCCCTCATGGTGATGGGGAGGGGCTCCAACCTCCTCGTGCGCGACGGCGGCATCCGGGGCGTGGTCGTCCACCTCGAACGGGGCGAATTTCACCAACTCCACGTCGATGGGATGCGGATCACCGCCGGGGCGGGCGTCAAACTCAAGGAACTCGCCCAGGCCGCCAAGAACGCCGGGATCGGCGGCTTGGAATGGATGGAAGGCATCCCCGGCAACGTCGGCGGCGCGCTGCGCATGAACGCGGGCGCGATGGGGGGCGAGACTTTCCAGAACGTGCTTTCCCTGCGCACCGTGGACAGCGAAGGGCGGATGCACGAGCGCCTTCCCGCCGACCTCGAAATCCGCTACCGGGGCGTTCCCAGCCTGGGCCGCCAGTATGCCACCCGCGCCGTTTTTGAAGGCGTCCCCCGCGCCGCCGCCGAAATCAGCCGCCTCATGGACGACTACGCGCACAAACGCTGGGCCATCCAGCCCAAGGAGCCGAGCGCCGGGTGCACCTTCAAAAATCCCGCCGAGATTCCGGCGGGCAAGCTCGTCGAGGAACTCGGGCTCAAGACCGCCCGCAACGGCGGCGCGGCCGTCTCCGCCCTCCACGGCAACTTCCTCATCAACGACGACCACGCCACCGCCGCCGACGTCCTGGCGTTGATCGGGCGCATCCAAAAAGCCGCGCAAGAACAACGGGGCATCGCGCTGGAAACCGAAGTCCAGATCGTCGGCGAACCGGAAAGTTTTCTGAAATGATTTTTAACCACAAAAAAATCGCCGTCCTCAAGGGAGGGCCCGGCTCCGAACGCGCCATCTCCCACGCTTCAGCCGCTGGAGTTGCCGGAGCCTTGCGGGAACTCGGCGCGGATGTGATCGAGATCGACGCCACCGGGCCCGATTTCGAGCTTCCGGCCGGAATCGACCTCGTCTTCAACATCATCCACGGCACCTTCGGGGAAGACGGCCGGTTGCAGCGCGAGTTGGAAGCCCGTGGCATTCCCTACACCGGCGAGGGCGTGCGCGGCAGCGAACTCGCCTTCGACAAACTCCAAAGCAAAGCCCGCTTTATCGAGCGCGGCGTCCCCACGCCCCGGTTCGAGATCGTCGCGGCGGGCGCGGCTCCGCAAATGCCGCCCCCCTACGTCCTCAAAGCCCCGTGCGAAGGCTCCAGCGTCGGTGTCTTCATCGTCAAAACGGAGGCGGAAGCCGCCCCGGCCATCGCCGCCGCCGCCCAGTACGCGAAAGAGTTGCTGGTGGAGGAATTTGTCGAAGGGCGCGAACTTACCGTCGGCATCCTGGACGGCCAGGCGCTCCCCATCATCGAAATCCGGCCCCGCGCCGGCTTCTACGACTTCGCCAACAAATACCCGTTCCTGGATCCGACCGGGAAAGGCGCGGCGGACCACTATTGCCCCGCCGCGCTGGATGCCGCCACCACCCGGCGCGTCCAGGAAATCGCGCTGGCCGCCCACCGGGCGCTCGATTTGGAAGTCTACTCCCGCGTCGATCTCCTCCTGCCCGCCAGCGGCGAGCCCGTCGTGCTTGAAATCAACACCATCCCCGGGATGACCGAGGCAAGCCTGCTCCCCGAGGCGGCGAAGGCCGCGGGAATCGGCTTCGGCCCCCTTTGCGAACGAATCGCCCAGCTCTCCCTCGCCCGTTTTCACAAGCTCTAAAAATGAACTCCCGCAACCGACTCGCCAACCGCCGCCGTTCCGGTGGAAGCCAGCACAAAATGCAGGGGCTTCTCGAAGTGAAAGTCCGCTCCGAACTGGCCCACCGGCAGCGCAACCACGCCATCCTCCTCTGGGCGTGCAAGATCACCCTCGCCATTGCCATCGTCAGCGGCGGCGTGGTGGGCGTGCGCGAAGTCGTCAACCGGATGTTCCTCAAAAACCCGGATTACAACCTTGCGGCCGTCGAAATCACCGACGACGGCGCGGCCCTCTCGCGGGAAGTCATCCTCGGCACGGCCAAGCTCACCCTCGGCGAAAATATCTTCAAGGTCAGCCTCTCCAAAGCCCGCGAAGCCATCATGACCCTGCCGCAGGTGGAGCGCGCGGAGTTGCAGCGCTCGCTGCCCAACCGGATTACCATCGACATCGTCGAACGCCGCCCCGTGGCGTGGCTCGCCGACGCCCGGACCACCGACCCGTCCACGTCCGAGAAGTCGTTCCTGATCGACAGTAAAGGCGTCCTCTTCAAGCCGAAACGCCAGCTTCCCGAATACCTGCGCCTGCCCGCCATCTACGGCGTTGCGGTGGAGAACTATCTGCCGGGCGACACCGTCGGCACCCCGGAAGTCTGCGCCTCGCTGGAGCTCGTCCAGAAAAACTCGGACGCGAACCGCTTCCGGCTCCAAAGCGTCGATCTTTCCAAAGGCTACTGCCTCATCGCCACCGACGCCCGGCGGGCGAAGCTGACCTTCGGCCTGGACGACATCGGCAAGCAGCTCGACCGCCTGGGAGCCGTCCTCAACTACGCCGCCGCCCAGGGGAAAGAAGTACGCACCGTCAACCTGATGGTCGAAAAGAACATCCCCGCCGTGCTCGTGGACCCAGCCGCCTCTGAGGAGGCGGCGCCCGCCGCCGAAGCCTCCCCCGCAGCCAGTGTCCCCGCCGACAAAGCGGCTCCCAAACCGGCGGAGCCCAAGAGCACCCCGGCCGCGAAATCGGCCCGAAAAAAATCCGCTTCCCTCTCCGTCAAACGGGCCGAGCCCATCGTGCGCCACGCTGAACCCGTAGTCATCCGGCGGGCCGAACCCGTCAACCCGTAATCCCAAGCCTATGGCCAAAGACCAGATCTTCGTCGGACTTGAAATCGGCACCTCCAAGGTATGCGTGATGGTGGGCGAAGCGAAGCCGGACGGCCCCATCAAAATCCTGGGGGTCGGCCAGGCCCCCTCCGTCGGCATCCGCAAGGGAGAAATTGTCGATTTCGAGAATGTCCACAAATGCGTCCGCGAGGCCATTGCCGACGCTGAGGAAAAAAGCGACGTCACCATCAAATCCGTCTTCGTCGGCGTGACGGGCGCGCACATCCAATCCTTCAACAACCGGGGGTGCGTCAACCTCCCCGAAGACCGCGAGGAGATCGACGAAACCGACTGCGAAGACGTCGCCATCAGCGCCCGCGACGTCAACATCCCGCAGCAAAACGCCTTCCTTCACACCATCCTCCAGCACTACTACGTGGACGGCCAGGAAGGGGTCTTGAACCCCGTCGCGATGCTCGGGCGTATGTTGGAGGCGGACTTCCACATCATCCACGGCGTCGGCAACCGCATCCGCAACACCGTCCGCTGCATCAAGGAACTCGGCATTGAAGTCGAGGACGTCGTCTTCAACGGCTACGCCACCGCGCAGGCCATCCTTTCCCAGCAACAGAAAGACTTGGGAGCGCTCGTCATCGACATCGGGGGCGGCACCACCGACTACGTGGTTTATGTGGACGGGGCCGTCAAACAAAGCGGCGTGTTGGCCGTCGGCGGCGACCACATCACCAATGACATCTCCATGGGCCTGCGCATCCCCATGGCCAAATCCGACCGGCTCAAAATCGAGGAAGGCGACGCCACCCTCGGCAACGCCCTCCCCGGCGAGACCATCTTTCTCAAGGACGAAACCGGCTTCGCGGGGCGCGACATCGAGCGCGAAACCCTCAACACCATCATCCACTACCGTCTGCGCGAAATCTTCGAGCTCCTCAAGCGCGCCATGGACAGCGAGCCCTATTTGCCCATGCTTGGCGCGGGGATCGTCATCACCGGCGGCTGCTCACAGATGCGCGGCATCGGGCCGCTCGCGCAGGAAATCTTCAACGTCCCCGTCACCGTCGCCCATTCCCGGGCCACCTCGGGGCTCGTCTCCGCCGCGGAGAACCCCCAATTTTCCACCGCCATCGGCCTGCTGCGGTATGGCCAGGCCGCCTACGCCAACCGGCCCCAGAAAGACGGCTTCTTCGAGAAACTGCGGGGCATTTTCGGCAAACGGTAAAAAAACCTCCCCAATATGATCGAGATCACCTCCCGCAACGGCTCCGCTCCGGCCCGGAACATCCAAATCATCGGCATCGGCGGCGCGGGCGCGAACGCGCTCGACCGGCTGGCCCTCGACGGAGCCATCCCGGCCCGGCTCATCGCCGCCCACACGGACGCCCAGGCGCTCGCCGCCTCCGTCGCGGGCAGGAAAATCCAGCTTGGCCAGACCGTGGCCCGCGGGCTCGGCTCCGGTGGCGACCCCGAAGTGGGGCGTGGCGCGGCCGAGGAATCCGCCGCCGAACTGCGCGCCGCCCTGGAGGGGGCCGAAACCGTTTTTATCCTCGCCGGGATGGGCGGCGGCACCGGCTCCGGGGCCGCGCCGTACGTTGCCGAGCTTGCCCGGGAAGGGGGCGCTCTCGTCATCGCCGTCGTCACCCTCCCCTTCGGCTTTGAAGGCAAGCGCCGCCAGGCCCAGGCCGCCGAAGCCCTGGCCGCCCTCCAGGAACAGGCTGACGCCATCCTCTGTTTTGAGAACGACCGCATGGGCGACGCCGTCCCCCCCCGGGCCGGAATCCAGACCGCCTTTGCCGCCGCCGATGAAACCTTGAGCCAAAGCGTCCGCGCCCTCTCCGCGTTGTTGAGCCGCACCGGCTTGATCCACCTCGGGTTCGACGACCTCGCCGCCGCCCTCCACGACGTTCCCCCCCGCTCCCTGTTCGGTTACGGCGAGGCGGAGGGGGACAACCGCGCCTTTGAAGCCCTGGCGCAGGCGTTGAAAAACCCGCTCATGGACAAAGGCCGCCTGCTGCGCGACTGCGAAACCGTCCTCGTGCAAGTCAGCGGCGGCCCCGACCTCACCCTCGACGAAGTCCAGCTCCTCATGGAGGAATTGAACCGGAGCATCAGCGACCGGACCCGCCTGCTCTTTGGCGCGGCCGTGGATCCCGAACTGGCCGGACGCCTCACCGTCACCGTGCTGAGTTCCCTGGGCGAGGCCCAGCCCGCCGCCGTCGCGCCCCGCCCACCGCGCCCCGTGGCCGCCGCCCAGAACGTCCCGGTTCGCACCCCGGCTCCCGCACCTGCCCCGATTGCCGTTGCACCGACCCCCGCGCCTGTGCCGGAAGAAGAACCGGCGGAAGACGCGGCCCCAGATGAAGAGCCACTGGAAAGCCTCGACCTCGCCGCCCCGTCAGCGGAGGCAGCCGAAGCTCCCGCGCCCCCCGTGGCCGAGGAGCCCGCGCCCGCCGCCGCTCCCATCCATCATAAACCGCGCGGATTGCGCCTGGCCGCCCAGCAGGCTTCCTTGTTTGGCGACGAGCCCCTGGCTCCCATCGAGCGGATCGCTCCGCCCGTTCCCGGCCGGATGTGGAACCGGCCCTTCCCGGAGCGTCCCGCGCCCAAATCTGATCCGGCTCCCGAACCCGAGGCTGCCGCCGTTCCCGAGCCGGAACCGCCGATTGCCGAGCCGGTTCCAGAGCCTGCTCCCGAGCCCCTCTGCGAGCCTGCAACCGAACTGGAGCCGCAGCCCGAAGCCGAGGCTGCCGCCCCGTCCGCGCCGCTTCCCGCGGCTGCGCCAGCGGCCCCCCGCACCCCGTTCCGCCGCATGGAACGCCGCATCCCGCTCCGTGCCCCGGCCGAACCGGCCGCAGAGCCTGCGCCCGCGCCAGCGGCCCCCGGGCCCGCCGCCGCCAAGGCCCCGCTCCAGGAGGTCATGCAATTTGAGCCCGTCACGCGCGGCCGCTTTGAGAAAAGCGAGCCCACCATCGTCGATGGCCAGGACCTCGACGTTCCCACCTACCTGCGCCACCGGGTCAAACTGCGCTAGTGTAGTGATCATTAAA
>SESF01021041.1_pt1 | contig 40993 bp, 38 predicted proteins | sample 3171521 | NCBI WGS metagenome assembly SESF01 (sample SAMN10866945, study PRJNA518727) | freshwater metagenome | biome: subpolar coniferous forest; feature: holomictic lake; material: water; isolation source: holomictic Lake 227, 6 m and 8 m depth | place: Canada: near Kenora, Ontario | collected...
ACCCCTTTTGACCCGATCAGCCGGTTATTGACTTAGCTCCCGGGTTAGCTCGGGCACCGCTTTAAACAAATCGGCCACCAGACCATAATCGGCAACCTGAAAGATCGGTGCCTCCTCGTCTTTATTGATGGCAACGATGACTTTGGAGCCCGACATGCCGGCCAGATGTTGAATCGCACCGGAAATGCCGACCGCGATATACAACTCGGGCGCAACGATTTTGCCGGTCTGACCGACCTGGGCATCGTTGGAGACATACCCGGCATCGACCGCGGCGCGCGAAGCCCCGATCGCCCCGCCGAGCTTGTCGGCCAACTCGCCCAGCATTTTGAAGCCGTCGGCCGAGCCGACTCCGCGTCCGCCGGAGACCACGACCCGGGCGCCGGTCAGTTCGGGCCGTTCCGACTTCGACAATTCTTGGCCGACAAAGGCCGACAGGCCGGCATCTCCCGGAGACGCGACCGACTCGATGACGGCGCTACCGCCGGCGGCAGCCGGCTCGAACGCGGTCCCGCGCACGGTGATTACCTTGATCGGATCGGAAGATTGTACGGTTGCGATCGCGTTGCCGGCATAGATCGGCCGGTTGAAGGTGTCGGGCGCTTCGACTCCGATGATCTCGGAAATCTGGGCGACGTCGAGCAATGCCGCCACCCGCGGCAGCAAATTTTTGCCGGCCGAGGTTGCCGGGGCCAGCACGTGGCTGTAGCCCTTGGCTAACCCGACCACCAGCGGCGCCAGATTTTCGGCCAGCCCCCGGGCCAGTTCGTCGGCATCGGCGACCAGCACCTTGGCCACGCCCGCGATTTTCGCAGCCGCCTCGGCGACCGGCGCACAGGCGCGCCCGGCAACCAGGACATGAATCTCTCCGCCGATTTTAGCGGCGGCGCCGACCGTGGTCAGGGTCGCCGACTTAAGGGCGGCGTTGTCGTGTTCGGCAATAACCAGAATGGCCATGTCAGATCACCCGCGCATCATTCTTGAGTTTGTCGACCAATGCCTCGACCGAGGCGACTTTAATGCCGCCCTTGCGCTTGGGTGGCTCCGCCACCTTCAGCGTCTTGAGACGCGGCGCCAGATCGACCCCGAGATCGCCAGGGCTCAGCGGCGCGATCGGCTTTTTCTTGGCTTTCATGATATTGGGCAACGAGGCGTAACGTGGCTCGTTCATCCGAAGATCGACTGAAATCACCGCGGGCAGGGCAAGCCGTAATGTTTCCAGTCCGCCGTCGACTTCGCGGGTAACCGTGGCTTTGCCGTCGGCAATCACCAGCTTCGAGGCGAAGGTGCCTTGAGCACAGCCCAGCAGAGCCGCCAGCATCTGAGCGGTTTGGTTGCAATCATCGTCGATCGCCTGTTTGCCCATCAGAACCAGATCGGGCTTTTCGCGCGCAACAATGGCGGCCAGCGCTTTGGCGACCGCAAGCGGTTGAAGTTCCAGATCGGTGACGACATGAATACCGCGATCGGCACCCATGGCCAGCGCGGTGCGAATGGTTTCCTGCGCCGCCTGCACGCCCAGGCTGACCACGATCACCTCGGTGGCCGTACCGGCTTCCTTCAGCCGAATCGCTTCTTCGATCGCGATTTCGTCGAACGGATTCATCGACATTTTAACGTTGGCGGTCTCCACGCCCGAGCCGTCCGGCTTGACGCGAATCTTGACGTTGTAATCAACAACCCGTTTTACGGGAACAACAATTTTCATCGTACACCCTTCGAATCAGCTCGAACCGGCAAACGTCAGGCACAAACACATGGCCGGGGCGGCTTCACCACCCTGCAACTTGTTTGCACCATAGGATTTGGAAACAATTCTGTCAATCAGCCAGCCCCTGCGGCGAGATCGCCACTCATGGCCTCTATATCCTTTGATCCGGGTTCTCCCGCTTGCCTCGACCGTGCTATTGCTTCCCGGCTTCGATGGTCGGGCCGTCCGTTCAGGCCCGGTGTCGGGAAACAGTGAAGGCAGGGCATTATGATTGAGCTTGGCGCTAATCTGGCAAGCATGGTCGAACGATGTGAAAAGCATGAGCTTTTGACCGGGCCGACGGTGGCGCGGCGGGCGCTTCGGCTGCTTGACCTGACCTGTTTGGAGCCGGCGGCCGACGCGGAGATGATTCAAGCCTTATGTCGGCGGGCCGACACACCCTATGGCCGGGTGGCGGCGGTGTGCGTGCCGCCCCGTTTTGTCGCCATGGCGCGCGAGTGTCTGGCCGAGTGCGGTAATCCCTGTCATCTGGTCACCGTGGCCAATTTTCCCGCAGGCGAGGATGGCGTGGCCAAGGCGGGGGAGGGGGCCGCGCGGGCGGTGGCCGAGGGGGCGGACGAAATCGATCTGGTTTTTCCCTATCGACTGTATCAGGCGGGGGAGCATGACGAGGCGCTGGCGACGGTGATCGGCTGTCGCGCCATGTGCGGGCCGGATGTAACACTTAAAGTGATCATGGAAACCGGCAGCTTCCGAAAGGCCGGGGAACTGGCCGAAGCGGCGCGCGACGTGCTGGCGGTCGGGGCTGATTTTCTCAAAACCTCGACCGGCTTCTACAGCACCGGCGCGTCTTTGTCGGCTGCGGCGGTGCTGCTCGGTGTCATTCACGATGGCGGCAACCGGGCCGGACTGAAGGTCTCGGGCGGCATTCGGGATCTCGGGGCTACCGCGCGCTATCTGGCTCTGGCCGATGCCATCATGGGGCCGGATTGGGCTTCACCGGCCAATTTCCGCTTCGGTTCAAGCGCACTGCTCGAGAATTTATTGGTCGCTCTTTAAGTCTCCGATCAGGATCAGTGACAAAGCGCGGCCGGGCTGACGGCGCTCTTTTCCGGCGGGGCGACGGCAATGTGCGGCACGCCGATGACATCCTGAACCCCCGCCGCCCGGTTGTTTAAATAATCGTCTTCGAAGTCTGCCAGATTTTCTTGAAGGTACAGCTCGACAATGCCTTCGGAGCTGAGATTTTCGAGCGCTTCATAGGCTTCGGCTAGATTCTTGCGAAAATAGTCCTGCATATCGGAAACAAACAGGCTGGCGAGGCGCCGGGCTTCCCGGTCGATTGTTTCGGTGGCAAGGGGATTCGAACCCGGGAAAGCGGGCGGGTTTTCCCGGAGAAAGCGCGAAAAATGCCAGACCAGGGAGCGGACGAAATTCTTGCCGACACCGATTTCCAACCAGCAATCCGAGGTATCGATACTGAGCATTTGCGTCTCCCTGACCGCCCTTGGCCTGTGCATCTTGGCGGGTGATAAGGCGATCTTGGGCCGGATTTGTTAATAAATCATAAGAGCGGAAGGTCTGCGACAGAATGTCGCAGAAATAAATACAGTAATTACCGGGGCTTATACAAAATACCTTCGGCTTTTTAGATAATTACAGTCGCAGCACCGGCGGTCAGCGGCTCGGCTGACGTTTCCCGGTCCAGGTTTAGCAGCGCCAGCGCCAGCGTTCCGCGGCCAGAGCGAATCTTGCCGACGGGTTTATCACCGCAGAGTATCGGTGTGCCGGCGGGCGGTAACGGGCCTTCAACCCGGACCGGGTAAAGCCGGCGGCGGACCAATTTCCGATAGCGGGTGCGGGCGGTGACTTCCTGTCCGACATAACATCCTTTGGTCCAGGAGATCGCGTTCAGTACATCCAGATTGTTTTCAAGTAACAAAGATTTTTCAGGCACCAGATCGCGTCCGCTCTCGGGGACGCCGAGTCTCAGGCGCAACAGATCATAGTCTTCCATCGTGCCGGCGGTCAGGTCGGGCCGGGTCGAACGCGGCAGCAGAAGCCGCGCCCCGAGCGCGGCCAAACGCGGATCGACCATGGCGATGCCACCGGCAAACGGTGTGGACGCTCCCGTTGTCTCAGGCAGACCGAGCGTGGCGCAGGCACCCGGGCCATAACAGGCCCACACGGCAAAATCATCGGAATCTTCTTCGAACGAGACTTTAGTGCGCAACCGGTAGCGGCGCAGCCGGGTCAATAAATCCTCTCGGCGCGCCGCTTCGACATCCAGCCACAAGCCCGGTGCTTCGGTTGGTGCGCTCGAGACAAAAAAGTCGTGCAGATAGCGTCCCTGCGGGGTCAGCAAGGCCGCATAAACCGAGCATCGGGTACTGACCGCATTGATATCGTTGGATACCAACCCTTGAAGAAAGCCGACGCATTCCGGGCCGCCAAGGTGTAAGACGGCCCGATCGGTCAGCGCGACGACGGCAGGTGACTCTATTCCACTCATGTATCTTCTCCGCTCATGTATCTTCTCCGCTCATAGTCTCTCCACTTATATACTCCCCACTCATCGGGTGGTGGGGGGTGGAGGCGGGCTCCGGTTGTTGAAGCGGGTACGGATCGGCTATATAGTCGGAAGATAGCACTGTGCCCGGAAAAAGTATGGCGAAGGTTCTGTTCATCACCTCCAATCGTCTGGGCGATGCCGTGCTGTCGACCGGTGTGCTCGGCCGGCTGACCGAGCTTTATCCCGAGGCGCGCTTTACCGTGGCGTGCGGGCCGGTTGCCGCGCCCTTGTTTCGGGCGTTGCCGGGGCTCGATCGGGTGATTCCCTTCGGCAAACGCCGCTGGTCGGCGCATTGGGTCGGGCTGTGGGCGCGCTGTGCCGGCGACTTCTGGCACTTGGTCGTCGATTTGCGTAACTCGGCGGTGTCCCGATTGCTGCCGGCTCGACGGCGGATCATCGCCTCGCGGCTTGATGAGACCTGTCACCGGGTCGAGCATCTGGCCGTGGTGCTCGGGCAAGAGCGGGTGCCGGCGCCGCGCCTGTGGTTTGCCGACGCCGACCGGGCGGCGGCGCGGGCGCTGATTCCCGAGGGGGGGCCGGTGTTGGCGCTGGGGCCGGCGGCCAATTGGCGGGGTAAGACTTGGCGGGCCGAGCGCTTTGCCGCTCTGATCGCAATTTTGACCGGGCCGGCGGGTTTGTTGCCGGGGGCGCGGGTGGCGGTGCTGGCGGCCGAGGGTGAACGCGAGCAGGCGCGCCCGGTGTTGGAGGCGATCGCGCCGTCCCGCCGGATCGATCTGGTCGGCCGGACCGATCCTTTGGTCGCCGGGGCCTGTCTGGAACGGTGTGCGCTCTTTATCGGCAACGACTCGGGGTTGATGCATATCGCGGCGGCGGTCGGCATCCCGACGCTCGGCCTGTTCGGCCCGAGCCGGCCCGAGCATTATGCGCCGTGGGGCCGACATTGCGCGGTTGCCGGCACCGCGATTCCCTACCGTGATCTGGTCTGGGGGCCGGGCTATGACCCCAAGACCACGGACACGCTGATGGATAGTCTCGCGATCGAAACAGTCGTCACCGCGGCCGGCGATTTGTGGCGGCGCTCAGGTCGTTAGCGCCGCAATATCCTTCATCAGCTTCAGCGTGTCCTTCAACCGCAGTTCCGGGGTTTCGCGCGCGCGTAGTGAAACCAGCTTGTGATCGGGACGGAGCTTGACCGTGCCCGCCTGCTTGGCCAACCACGTCACCAATCGGTCCGGGCGGGTGAAATTGTTGTTGTGGAAAGTCAGAATAGTACCCTTGGGACCGGCGTCCACCCGCTCGATACCGGCGCTCCGGCACAACTGCTTGATCGCGACCACTTGCAAGAGATTGTCAACCTCGGCGGGCAGTTTGCCGAAACGGTCGATCATTTCGGCAGCGAAAGCGTCGATTTCGGCGCGGTCGGACAGCTCGGCAATCCGACGGTAAAGCGCTAGTCTTACCGCCAGATCGGCGACGTAAGTATCCGGAATCAAAACCGGCATACCCAGATTGATTTGCGGGGTCCAACGCTCGGCTTCGACCGCCTCGCCGGCGCCCGAGCGGGCCGTTGCCACCGCCTCTTCCAGCATATGCTGGTACAGCTCGACCCCGACTTCTTTGATATGGCCGGACTGTTCTTCGCCCAACAGATTGCCGGCGCCGCGAATATCCATGTCGTGCGAGGCCAACTGGAAGCCGGCGCCCAAACTGTCCAGGGTTTCGATCACATGCAGGCGCTGGCGGGCGGTCTCGGACAATTGGCCCTTGGGGGCATAGGTCAGATAGGCATAGCCGCGGACTTTGGACCGGCCGATTCGCCCACGCAACTGATAAAGCTGTGCCAGCCCGAACAAATCGGAGCGGTGAATAATCATGGTATTCGCGTTTGGAATATCCAGCCCGGATTCAATAATATTAGTCGCCAGCAAGACATCATAGGTCCGGTCGTCGAAGGCGGTCATCACTTCTTCAAGCTCGGACGCCGCCATCTGACCATGAGCCGTGACCAGTTTAACTTCGGGCACCAGCTCGCGAATGCCCTCGGAGACCTTGGTTAAATCTTCGATGCGCGGGCAGACATAGAAGGTCTGACCGCCGCGATAATGCTCGCGCAGGATCGCCTCGCGGATCACCACCGGGTCGTAGGGCAACACGAAGGTCCGGATCGCCAGCCGGTCAACCGGAGGTGTTGCAATAATGGTCAGTTCGCGTACGCCCGAAAGCGCCAATTGCAACGTGCGCGGAATCGGGGTGGCGGTCAGGGTCAGGACATGGACATTGGCGCGCAGTTCTTTCAGCCGCTCTTTTTGCTTGACCCCGAAATGCTGTTCCTCGTCCACCACGACCAACCCGAGCCGCTTGAACCGAATTCCTTTCGCCAGTAACGCATGAGTGCCAACCACGATATCAACCGTGCCCTCGTCCAAGCCTTTTTTGGCCCGGGCGGCGTCCTTGGCGGTGGTCAGGCGCGACAGCATCTCGACCTGAATCGGCAGACCTTCGAAGCGGTTGCAAAAGTTGCGATAATGCTGACGCGCGAGCAAGGTGGTCGGCACCACCACCGCGACTTGCTGGCCCGAGAGTGCCGCGACAAAGGCGGCGCGCAAGGCGATCTCAGTCTTGCCGAAGCCGGCATCGCCGCACACCAACCGGTCCATCGGCCGTCCCGACGCCATATCGGCCATGACATCGGCAATCGCGGTCAACTGGTCTTCGGTTTCGGGATAGGGGAAGCGGGCGGCGAATTCCGCGTAAAGCCCCTCGGGCGCGGTCAGCGACTCGCCGCGGCGCAATTCGCGCTCGGCGGCGATGCGGAGCAGGGCGTCGGCCATGTCCTTGAGCCGCTTCTTGACCCGGGCCTTGCGGCCTTGCCATGCGCTGCCGCCCAGCCGGTCGAGTTGCGCGCCGGCCTCTTCCGAGCCGTAGCGCGACAGCATTTCGATATTTTCGACCGGGACAAACAGCTTCTCGTTGCCGTCATAAATAATGCGCAGGCAGTCGTGCGGCGCCCCGGTCACGCTGACGGTTTCCAGCCCGTCATACTTGCCGATGCCGTATTCGACATGGACGACGAAGTCGCCGGGATTGAGACTGGAGGATTCCGCGATGAAGTTCGCGGCGCGCCGTTTCTTCTTAGGCGGGCGGGCCAGCCGATCGCCCAGAATGTCCTGTTCGGTGACAACCGCCAAGTCGGGCGCGACGAAGCCGTGCTCGATCCCGAGCACGATCATGGCCAGCGTACCGCGGCCGCAGCGTTTGGCCTCGGTCCAATTCTCGACCGGCTCCAAGCCCTCGATGCCGTGATCGCTCAGCACCGACAGCAAACGATCGCGCGAGCCGGGGCTATAGGCCGCAACCATCACCCGCCGGCCGGCTTTGGCCAGATCGACGATATGCTCGTGCACCGCGTCGAACACGTTGAGATCGGGCCGTGCGCGCGCCTCGACGAAATCATGGCCGCGCCGTCCGCCCGCGTCAATCTGCCCGATCAGGCCGGGCGGCAATGCAAACGGTGACAGCGGGGCGACCGCATGGCAGGAGGTGATCAGCTCCCACTCTTCCGCGCCCAGATAAAGCCGGTCGGACGGCAGCGGCTTATAGGCCGGAGCATTGGCGGCTTTTTCGGCGGCGCGCAACGCGCGGCGGGCGTCGTAGAAATCGGCAATCTGCGCAATTCGGGCATCGCGCGCCTCGTCGGTGCCGGGGTCGAGGCTGAGGATTGCCGAGGGCATATAGTCCGACAGCGTTTCCAGGCGCGGGTGGAACAGCGGTAGCCAGTGCTCCATGCCGGGATGCTTGCGCCCGGCACTGATCGCCTCATAAAGCGGGTCTTGGCCGGTGACGGCGCCGAACAGTTCGCGATAACCGCTGCGGAAACGCTGGATCGAGGGTTCATCCAGCACATACTCGGCCATCGGCTGCAAATCGATCCGGGTGCGCTTTTCGCTGGTGCGTTGGGTCAGCGGGTCGAACACCCGGACCGCGTCCAGCTCGTCGCCGAATAAATCGAGTCGAAGCGGTTCCTCGGTTCCGGGCGGGAACAGGTCGATAATGCCGCCGCGTACCGCGAACTCGCCCGGTTCGCGCACCGTCTGTGCCCGGTTATAGCCGTTATGGGCCAGATATTTCTGAAGCTGTTCGATATCGACCCGGTCCCCGATCGCTGCGCGAAAGCTGGCATGACGGAGCGCGCCACGCGGCGGCACCCGTTGCATGATCGCCGCGACCGTGGTCAGCACCACGCGTTTGGTGTCGGCTTTGGTCGGCTCCAGCAAGCGGGCCAAGGTGGCGATACGCCGAGCCACGAAGCTGCCGTTGGGTGACACCCGGTCATAGGGCAGGCAGTCCCAGGCTGGGAAGGACAACACCTCCAGCTCGGGCGCAAAAAAGGCCAGCGCCTCGGCCAGCCGGGCGGCGCGGTCATCGTCGCTGGCGACATGAAGCAGACCGGCCGGGCCGGCTTTCGTCGCCAGTTCCACCAGCACCCGGGCATCTTGGCCCTCGGGCGCGCCGCCGATCGTCAAGCGGGCGGAGCGACCCGGCGTAAGATCAAATTTCAGCAAGGAAATCGGTTCAATTCTGAGAAGTGTCGGTGATACGGAACGCCTTCAGCACCGCCATCACGTCGTGATCGAATTCCGGCGGCACCGGCTCGCGCCCGGCATACCAATTATAGATATCGGCGTCGGCCAGTTCCAGCAGCGCCTCGAACCGGTCGAGCTGTTCCGTGGAAAAGTCGCCGATATGCGTGTCGGCAAAGTTACCGAGCAGCAAATCGGACTCACGCATGCCACGATGCCACGCCCGGAAGCGCAATCGTTTGCGACGAACTTCGATCGATTCTGAACTCATGAAAAACTCACCGGGGGGGTTGAAGGGAAAAGATTAGCGAACGCCGAATTGAACCTGTGACATTGTTTGTTTTGGATAATATTTCATCTCGCCTCGTTCAATCATGTCAATAATATCTTTGTGATCCGAAGAAAATTGTATATCATATCCGACAGCCATGCCGTCGTCACCCAGGTCGACCATGACATCTTCCATGTATTCAACTGTATCAACTGCCGGAATGTCGCGTATGACGACATAGAGGCTATCGGTTTTGTCATGATATTTTTTAATCATGGAGCACCTGTCAGTCATCATGGCGGGTCGGATTTGTAGGCATTGTGGACGGTTTCACCGTCTTCAAGCGTAATAACAGTTAGCCACATTTTCTTTTGAAAAATGATTCCCCATAACCGATAGCGACCATTCAGCTGCTTGATGCGTTTGAAGGTTTTTTGTAAGACATGGATGATATCGTAGATATCAAGGTAGCTCCTTCTGACCAGGACGTCGAACGCAAAATAATGCGTTCTCGGAAATGGCGGCGGCGGGAGAGGGTCGGGCTCCGTCATGTTTAGAACATATTTCCATTGGCCAGCGCGCTGACCACCGCATAGCCGCCGAACAGGGCCAGCGCCACCGCAGTATAATAATTGATTTTGCCGAGCCGTTCTTCCGAAATATGGCGGCTGGCCAAGGCGACGCCGGAACTCAGCGCCAGCCACCAGCTGGCCGAGCCGATGAAGACGCCGAGCACCAGAACCAGCGCCTCTTTGTAATCGAGATCGCCGGCCAGGCCGATTCCGGCGAACAACCCGACAAAAGCAAGAATGGTGATCGGATTGGTCAGCGTCAGGGTCAGGCCGGTCATGAAGCCGCCGAACAAGGTCTTGGCGTCGGGAGTGCGTTCTTCGGTGGTCGGTTTGACGGTCCAGGTGCGCAAGGCCACCGCCAGCAGGAATACCCCTCCGAACAGACGGAACATGCTCTCGTGGCCGGTAAGGAACACCAGCGCCGCGCTGACCCCGAACGCCGCGATGGCGCCATAAAAGGTATCGGCAACCGCAGCGCCCATGCCAGTGGCAAAGCCGATCGCCTGCCCGTGTTCAAGGGTACGGCGGATGCAAAGCAGACCGATCGGACCGACCGGAGCCGCAATCGCGACTCCGAGAATAAAGCCTTGGAACCATACCACAATACTGTTGAGCACCGGCTCCACTCCTTTTGCTGTCCCCCGGCATAAGGCCGGAGCGGCCGGTTTCCCGATCGCGGTCTCTCCATGTCGATTATCAAGATTTTTCCGAAACTTCCAAGCCTTTCGGTGTCGTGGCAGCCCGGCTGCTTTCTCGCCCGGCTGCTTTCTCGCTTGGCCGTGAACGAGAGCGGCCGTGAACGAGAGCTGCGGTCGCGGAGGCGCTGAAATGCGCCGATGCGTGGATAGAAACATGGACTGAGGGTGCATTCTACAGTATAGTAATCGCTACGCATACCCGTTTGGACTCACGCCCGTGACCGGCATCTCGTCCGCAACATCGGTTCGGCCTTATCTGGCGTTACCCTCGCCGGAAAGCGTGCGCGCGGTCGCCGGACCCGGCTCTTCGGATACGGTCGTCCCGGGCCCGGTTCAGCCGGTTCCTCCGGTTACCCGTCGGGCAGAACAGCCCGAGGAAGACCGCCGCCGCAGTTCGAATACGGCTGCCGGAAGCAACGGAGCCGCCGGAACCGGTGCTGCGGCATCGGCGTCCGGGGAAGAGGGCGGGGCGGGCAGCGCGGGTGCGGCACCGTCGGCACCGTCGGCTTCGTCGAGTCCGTTACGGTTTTCATTGTCCTCGAACGGCGGGGGCAGCATCGGCTTTGCTACTCAGCAATTGTCGCAGGAAACTGTCGGCGCCGGGCTTCATATCGAGCCCTGGCAGGCTGCGCTATCGTCCTATCGCAGTGCCGACGCCTTGTCTGCGTCGAGCGGCCGCTCGCGTTCTACCGGTCTGGTGGTGTAACAGGCCGGTGGTATAAGCTCTTGCGTTGCGCGTCGGGATTTGCTCAATACCGATCCGAATGGTTGCATCAGCATTCGGGAGGTTGTGATGGCGCGTAAACTGATTTCTTCGGGTTCCGATTTCGAAAAGGTCGCCGGTTATTCGCGGGCGGTGGTGGTCGGCGATCGGGTGTTCGTGTCCGGGACCACCGGGTTCGATTACGCCGCCGGGACCATCTCCGACGATGTCGTTGCGCAGACCGAGCAGGCTTTTCTGAATATTCAGGCGGCGTTGAGCCAAGCCGGGGCCAGTCTTGACGACGCGGTTCGGGTGCGGGCGTATCTTGCCGATGCAAGTGACTTCATGAAAGTTGCCCCGGTCTTCGGGCGTTTTCTTGGCGTAAGCCGGCCGGCAAATACCACGATCGGGGTGCAGATGGTCGATCCGCGCATCAAGATCGAGATCGAAATCACCACCTGCAAAGGGGCGGAGTGACAGGGTAACCATCCCCGGCCCCGGTTTCGGGAACGGGGATGGTTATGAATATGTTAACAGGCATTTTTCTAAATGATTCGGGGAAACGCCTTTGCTTTCGGGCCGTTTAATTCTATACTTGCAAGGTTATCTCTCTTGATGAAGAGAGACGTGGCTTAAGTATTCCGGATCATCGGTCGGTCCGGTGTCGCGCGGAAGGCGTGTGATGCCAGACGAAACACACTCTGCATTGCGACGATCGCCGGTCTTTAAGACGGCAGAGGCCGGGCTATGCATTACCGATGCCGCCGGGATATTTCTGCGGGTCAATGATCTCTTTTGCCGGCTGCATGGGCGGGGTGAAAGCGATCTGGTCGGGCATTCCGCGGCCGTGCTGGCTGAAGGGAGTGACTGGCATCCCTTTGCGGCCGGCTATATCGATTTGATCCGCGGCGTACTCGGCGAACGGGCCGAGTTGCGCTTCCCGGCACCGGGGCAGCCGGCGTTGCATATGACGGCGTTGGCGCGGGCCATGGCCGGTATGGCCGGCGGGCGCTTTACCCTGACGACGGTGACGGTTGACGAGGGGCGTCAGTCGGCGGCGCCGGGCGGGTTTGTCGGCAGCGACTCGGGGCTTGCCATTTTCGCCATGATCGGCGACGGCATGATCGGCGCCAATCGCGCGGGACTGATCGACAGTTTCGATGCCGGGGCGGAGCGCCTGTTCGGCTATAGCGCCGCCGAGGTTCTCGGGGGCTCGGTGTCGATGTTGATGCCGGAGTCCTATGCGGCCCACCATGACCGCTATATGGCGGAGGCGGCTTTGCACGGCCGCCGGACCGGAGAGCGTCAACGCAAGCTGTGCGGCCGGCGCAAGGACGGAACAAATTTTCCGATCTTGCTGTTGCTCGGTGAGCGGCCGGAGGGTTCACTTCCCGGCTACAACGCCGTGGTGCTGCATGATGGCGACCACGAGATGAATCGGTCCAGTTTGGAACAGACCAGCGCGCGGCTTTACGATGCCTTGGGCAACTTGAACGAAGGCTTCTTGCTGTGCGATGCGCGTGATCGTGTCGTGCTGGCAAATGGCCGGATGCGGTCGCTGCTGCCTGAAATTGCCGACATGATCATGCCCGGCACCCCGTTTTCCGAAATTGTGCGGGCCTGTGCCGAGCGGGGGCTCTATCGGCCCGGCACTCTCAGCCTGACGCAATGGGTGGCGGAACGCCTGATGCGTCATCGCCAACTGCCGTCGCACTTTGAGATGGATTTGCGGGGCGGTCGGCGGATAGAGGTGCGCGAACTGGCGACCGCCGAAGGCGCCTGCCTCACCGTTTACGACGACGTGACCGAACGCCATCAGCGTGAACAACAACTGCGCGAGCGCGAAATCCAGCTGTCGACGGCACAGCGGATTGCCAAGCTCGGCGGCTGGCGGGTTGATCTGAAGACCGGAGAGGTTTCCTGGTCACAAGAGATGTACCGGCTGTTCGGGGTTGAACCGGATGCGTTCCGGCCTTCGACCGATGCCGTGTTGGCGTGCATTCACCCCGAGGACCGCCAGCGGGTGCGCCGGCTGTTGATGCCGAGCGGGCGGGGCAGGGAAGTGCGAGAGTGGGAATTTCGGATTACGCGCCCGACCGGAGAGGAGCGCGTGTTGTGGGCGGAAAGCCAGTGCGAGCGCGATCCGAGCGGGCAGGTGGCGGCACGCTTCGGCGTTTGTCAGGACATTACCGCGCGTAAGCTTGACCAACGGGCCTTGATCCTGGCTAAAGAGGCGGCGGAACTGGCCAACCGCTCGAAATCGCAGTTCCTGGCCAATATGAGCCACGAGTTGCGGACCCCGCTCAATGCGATCATCGGCTTCAGCGAGATGATGGCGACCGAGGTGCTGGGACCGCTGGGCAGTGACCGCTATCGGGACTATGCCGCAGCGATTCTAACCAGCGGCAGTCATCTTTTGGCTTTGATCAACGATGTCCTTGATCTGTCGAAAATCGAGGCGGGCCGCTACGAACTGAGCGACGAATGGTTGTCGGTTTCCGATGCTTTCGAGGACGCGGTGCGTCTGGTCGGTCCCCACGCCGCCGAAAAAGGCATGGTGGTTGACAGAACGGCCAAATTGGCGCCGAAATTGCGCGCCGATCGCCGGGCTTTGCGTCAGATGCTGCTGAACCTGCTATCCAACGCTGTAAAATTCACCCCGGCCGGCGGGTCGATTACCTTGAATGCCGTCTGGGATTTCAGCGGCTTGCGTCTGGAGGTGACGGACACGGGGGCGGGGATTCCCGCCGACCGGATCCGCGATCTTGCCCGGCCCTTCGTTCAGGTTGACACCGCGATGAACCGCCGCCACACCGGATCTGGCATCGGGCTCTATCTGACCCGCAGTTTGGTCGAGTTGCACAATGGCAATCTGACCATCACCAGCCGTCAGGGCGAAAGCTCGGGTACCACGGTCTGTTTGCACTTTCCGACCGAGCGCATGCAGTTCTATGTGGAGGATTGAGGGAGGGTATTCTCATGCTGGAGCTTAGGCCCAACTGTGAATGTTGTGATCGCGATCTGCCGCCAGCTTCTCCGGATGCCGTGATATGCTCCTTCGAATGTACATTTTGCACGGACTGCGCTGAGCGCCACTTCGGCGGCCGGTGCCCGAACTGTGGTGGCACGTTGGTTCGGCGCCCGATCAGACCGATGGAGAAGCTAACCTGCTTCCCGCCGTCTGACAGGCGCGTGTTGAAAAAACATTCCGTGTAAGCGCGCTTGTCTTCCTGTTGAAGTATATCGCAGTTTTACCGACCGCGTGCGCGGAAGCGCTATTACCGACCGCGTGCGCGGAAGCGCTATTACCGACCGCGTGCGCGGTCCACGGAACTAATCGCCGGGGTGGCTCGCAAAGCGGCCATGATGTTGGTCAGGTGTTTGGCGTCCTTGACGTCGATATCGACCAAAAGCTCGAAATAATCCTGATTGCGGTTGGTAATCTTCAGGTTGGTGATATTGCCGCCATTTTTACCGATGACCGTGGTGAGCGAGCCGAGACTTCCCGGTTCGTTGGCAATGGCCACGGCGATACGGCCGACATGGTCTTCCGGGCGGTTGGGGCCGATATCCCAGGCAACATCGATCCAGCGTTCCGGCGAGTCGCTGAAGCTTTCCAGGGTTTCACAATCAATCGTATGGATGGTCACGCCCTTGCCGGTGGTGACGATGCCGACGATGCGGTCGCCGGGCAACGGGTGGCAGCAGCGCGCGTAATGGACCGCCATGCCGGGGATCAGGCCGCGGATCGGCAGCGGATGGTCTTTGCCCTTGGCTTTCGATTTGGGTTTGGGCTTGATGGTTGGCGCGTTCGGCTCGCCCGTGGTCAGCTGTTTTTCCCGCTCGGCGCGCTCGGTCAGGAACTGTTGATGTTTATGGCCGGGGAAAACGGCATTAAAGACTTCGTGGGCCGATTGAATGCCGGCGCCGACACTGGCTAATAAATCATCGACATTGGCGGCTTGAAATCCACGAAGGACCCCTTCCAGCCCCTTTTCTGAAAAGTCATAGCCTTCATGACGCCAGATTTTCTGAAGTAAACCGCGCCCGAGTTGAATGTATTGGGTCCGTTGTTGACTGCGCAGGAACTTGCGGATACGGGCTTTGGCCTTGCCGGTAACAACAAAACGTTCCCAGGCCGGCGAAGGGGTCTGCGACTTCGAGGTAACAACGTCAACCTGATCGCCATTTTGCAGAACAGTGCGTAACGGCAGCATGCGGCCGTTGATCTTGGCGCCGACACAAGTATCCCCGATTTGGGAATGGACGGCGTAGGCAAAATCAACCGGGGTCGCACCGCGCGGCAGACTGATCAAATCGCCTTTAGGGGTGAAACAAAAAACCTGCTCCTGGAACAATTCCAGCTTAGTGTGCTCAAGAAATTCTTCCGGCCGGGTCGCATGCTCCAGAATATCAAGTAATTCGCGCAGCCAGCGATATTCACGAGCTTCGGCGCGCGGCTGTCCCTGCTTATAGGCCCAATGGGCGGCAACGCCGAGTTCGGAAATCTCGTGCATTTCCGAGGTGCGAATCTGGACTTCGATGCGCTGACGGTCGGGGCCGATCACGCCGGTATGTAAGCTTCGGTAGCCATTGGGTTTCGGTGTCGAGATATAATCTTTGAACCGACCCGGCACCACCGGATAGCGAGCGTGAATAATACCGAGCGCCTGATAGCATTCACCAATCGAGTCAACAATAATCCGAAAAGCCATGATGTCGGACAGCTGCTCGAACGAAATGCTTTTATGTTCAAGCTTGCGCCAGATTGAATAAACGCTCTTTTCACGGCCATAGACCTTAGCCGTGGGCAGGCCCTGTTCATGCAGAGTTTGGCGTAGTCCTTCGACCACATGCTCGACCCGGCCTTCCCCGTCGTTACGCAGGCGGGCCAACTGGGTCAGGATCGAGTCGCGCGCCTCCGGATTAAGCTCCGCAAAGGACAGCTCTTCCAACTCGTCCTTCCAGCGCTGTATTCCGATGCGCTCGGCCAGCGGTGCGTAAATTTCTTGGGTTTCACGGGCGATGCGGCGGCGCTTATCCGGGTTTTTGATATGACGCAGCGTGCGCATATTGTGCAGCCGGTCGGCCAACTTGACCAGCAGCACCCGGATATCTTCGGACATTGCCAGCACCAGCTTGCGGAAATTCTCCGCCTGCTTGGTTTGGTCGCTTTGCAATTCGATCCGCGACAGCTTGGTGACGCCATCGACCAGCTTGGTAATGTCGGCACCGAACAGCCGCTCGATATCGTCAAGGGTGGCGACGGTATCTTCGACGGTATCGTGAAGCAGCCCGGTAATAATCGACGCGGTGTCGAGTTTCATCTGGGTGAGGAGACCGGCAACCTCAACCGGATGCGCGAAATACGGATCTCCGCTGGCGCGAAGCTGAGAGCCATGCGCCTTCAGGGAAAAAACATAGGCGCGATTGAGCGCGTCCTCGTCAGCCGTCGGATCATAGGCCTTGACGCGCTCAACCAACTCATATTGGCGGATCATGACGACCCGCCGTCCCGGCTATCCATGTCCGCGCTAACCTGTCCGGCGTGCTCAGTCCGCGGCACCGTCATCGACGTCGGGGCCGGCAGCGGGTTCGTCGCCGTCCAGCGCTTCATCGCCTTCCCCGTCGAGTTCTTCGCCGTCTTCGGCCAGCACGTCGTCAAGCTCTTCGTCGCCATCGTCGAGCGGGCGGGCCCACGCTTGTTCGCCGGCCATAAGCTCGACAATTTCTTCCTCCGGCTCGTCCTGCTCAGCGCGCTTCTGATGACCTTTGATCAGCTCATTGCGCAAATTCTCAAGCAGGATGGTTCCATCGGCAATCTCCCGCAAGGCCACGACCGGGTTTTTGTCGTTATCTCGATCAAGCGACAGGGGAGCGCCGGCCGCGAGACTGCGCGCCCGCCGGGACGCCATCATCACCAGCTCGAACCGGTTGGGAACCTTCAGGACGCAATCTTCCACAGTAACACGCGCCATGCCGAAGAGTCTCCTTGGTTAAGGGACCGTGACTATAGAGCGGTCGCCCCGGTCGCGCAAGGGATCGCCCGGTCGAGCGAACGAAATTCTGTAGTCCGTCTCGAGGAGGGGGCGGGGCGGTCGCCTCCCCGAAATAACGGGAAACCGGGGCACTCTACAACTTGCCTCAGACGAGTTCTTGGCCTATTTCTTAAGGGGACGGCCTCCCGCCGAGAGGAGGGGGGTGGTACATTAGTCGCTCCAAAAAATTGTAAAATTGGAACGAATCTCAACTCATTCTTATCAAAGGCTACGCCATGAAATTCTATGAGGAAGAACGGCTGGCGATGTTTATCGACGGCGCTAATCTCTATGCTGCGGCACGCGCTCTCGGTTTTGACATCGACTACAAGCGTCTGTTGGATATGTTCGCATCCAAGGGGCGGCTGGTTCGGGCTTTCTATTATACAGCGCTGGTTGAAGATCAGGAGTATTCCCCGATCCGGCCTTTGGTCGACTGGCTTGACTATAACGGCTATACGATGGTTACCAAGCCGACAAAGGAGTTTACCGACGCATCGGGGCGGCGCAAGATCAAAGGCAATATGGATATTGAATTGGCCATCGATGTGATGGAAATGGCCGAGCATGTCGATCATATCCTGCTGTTTTCCGGGGACGGTGATTTCCGCCGTCTGGTTGAAGCGGTTCAGCGTAAGGGTGTGCGGGTGAGTGTTGTCAGCACCGTGCGTTCGCAGCCCTCCATGGTGGCGGATGAGCTGCGCCGCCAAGCCGATAATTTCGTCGAGCTTCAGGATTTGTCACCGATGATTGCGCGGGTTCACCATCATCGCGAGTTGGGGCCTCATGACAGCCCGAACGGTGGTTATGATCAGGTTTGACCGCGACGCACGCCCTCTGCCATATGCGGGGGGCGTGTTTTCAAGAGCGGTGACGGGCAAGAAATAAGGGTGTCCGCGATTTCGGAACCTTAAAGACGAAATTATAACGCGCCACGTGATAACTGGGGTCGAAACCGTAAAAGTTCAGCCGCATGCGCTCCAGTTCCGCGGCGCGATAATGGGCCAGCGGTTTCACCGCTTCGTCGGCGGAACGGCGCCGGCGCTTATCGCGGAGTTGTGCGTCGAAGGCCGGATCGGCGGCAAGCAGCGCGGCGCGCTCCGCGGTCAGGTGCTCGAATTCAGGAACGGTGTGGCCGAACGCCGCGTCGATCAGTCCGAGTCGGCACGCCTCGGCGGTGCCCGTTGGCAGACGCGCTCCGGTCACTATTTGCGCATGATCTTGGCCGCAGCGGCGCGGCAACAAATAAGTCCAGTATTCGGAGCCGTATAAATTGCCCATACTTTTATAATGCGGGTTGAGCACGACCCCGCACCGCGCCCACACCAGATCGGCGGCCATGGCGAGAAAGACACCGCCGGCCCCGGCGTTTCCGGCCAAAGCTGCAATGGTCAGTTGGCGCTCGGTGGTGATCAGCGCTTCGGCTACATCGTCGATCGCGTTGATGGCGCGCCAGGATTCATCGGCGGCGCTGTCGGCGGCTTCGATCGCGTTGAGGTCGATGCCGTTGCACCAGAAATCCGGGCCGCCGGTGAGGACCAGCACCCTGGTGTCACGCGCCCAGGCCGCGCGTAAGGCCGCAAGCAGCCGTTGAGCCCGCTCGGTGCTGAGCGCGCCGTTGTAAAACGGAAAATGCAGGAAACCGACCTTGCCCCGTTCCTCGTACCATAAATCGCGGTAGGCCCTGGGAATCTCGGGCAAGCCGGCGGCGAGGTCGGCCAGTACCGTGGTGGCCGGCAGCTTCAAGGTCGGGGCGTCCGCGGTTTCGGGCACCGTTTTTGCGCGGCCGAGCCAGACCGCACCATCCACGGTGGCTCGGCACAACGCTTCGCCCGAGCGCGCGATCAGGCTGCCTGCCTTCCCGCGCAATCCCTCCGCTCGTCGCCCGTCGAACAGCAGGAGCGGCCGTCCGCCGAGGTCATCGCGCAGGCCGGGCATACCATCGGCACTGCGTAATTTCCTTAAAACAGTCGCGGTGTCGTCGTGCTGCCAATCGATGGCGCGCTCGGCCCGACCGAGTGCCGGGCGCCAGCGTCCTGAAGGCGCATCGGGTTGCAACCGGGCGAGCGGGGTCGGGCGGGCACCGCGCTCCAGTCCGGCCAGCGCGGCCAGCACGCCGGCCACCGCGGCTTCGGTCGCTTCGTTGCGGTAGAGACTGCCCTTGGTCGCCGCCCGCATCGGGAAGCGGGCGGTGTGCCAGATATCGCCGCCATCAAGTTCGTCGGCGGCCTGAAGCACGGTCACGCCCCAATCCGGGACGCCGTCGAGAATGGCGCGGTCAAGCGCCGCCGGGCCGCGGTCGCCGAGCGGGCCGGGATGCACGATCAGGCAGGGCACCGCCCGCCAAATCGCCTCGTCGATCCGCCGCTTCAGGAACGAGGCCACCACCGCGTCGGGTCGGAACAGTGCAACCGCCTCGCGCGTGACCGCATCGTTGACGTCGAATTCGACCGAGACAGTGTGGCCGCACTCGCGCAGTTCGACAAACAGCCGCTGGCTCAGACTGTTGAAGCCGTGGCACAGTAAAAGAATACGCATGGCCTAACTTTCCGCCAGCCAATCCGTGATCAGACGCCGAGAAATCGAGTCGGTCCGCGGCAGGCGCAGACAGGGCTCATTACCCTTAGCGGCGGCGCGCACTGCGGCGCGGTCGAACCAGCGGGCATCCTCCATCTCTTCGGCCTGCACCGTGATGGCGCTCGAGGTGGCACGGGCGGTGAAGCCCAGCATCAGCGAAGCGGGAAACGGCCAGGGCTGCGACGAATGATAGCGAATATCGGTCACATGGACCCCGGTCTCTTCGAAGACTTCGCGGATGACCGCTTCTTCAAGACTTTCCCCCGGCTCGACAAAGCCGGCCAGGGTCGAATACAGTCCGGGCGGAAAGCGCGGCTGGCGCCCGAGCAAACAGCGCTCGCCATCCTCGACCAGCATGATCACCGCCGGATCGGTGCGCGGGAAATGCTGAATCCCGCAGTCCCGGTTCAGGCATTGGCGGGTGTGTCCGGCGTCCCGGCTTTCGGTCGGGTGACCGCACACGCCGCAATGGCGGTGGCGTTGATGCCAGCCCGTCAGCCCGCGGGCATAGGCCGCAAGCGCGGCTTCGGGAGCGGGCAGCAAGGCGCCGACCGCGCGCAGCTCGATAAAGGTTTCGGTGTTGTCGGGCGCCTCCAGTTCCGACACATCGAGGGCGAACCAGGGCGTGCCGTCGTCCAGGCCCAGAAAGGCAATGGCGACTCGGGGGTCGCTAATCAGCGTGCTGCCGGCCTCGTTGCTCAGCCGGCCGAGTCGGGGCGATTCGGAATCCGGCCCGTCGATCAAGGTCAAAGAATGCCGGATCGGCAATAATCGTGAGCGGGTATCGTGCAGCATCGCCCGGATCCGGGCAGAATCCTTGCGCAGAGTTGCCGCACGGTCGAGAGTCCCGCCAGCGTAAAGGTTCGAACCGGTTTTCATGCTATTACCCTTGCCACGAAGCCCGGCCCGGGTAAACTCCTGATGTCGTAAATTTTCTCTGTATCCGGAAATGTCGGAAAACTGTCCAGCCCATCTGATCTCCTTGGCCGAGCGCCTGATCGACGCCAGCGGCTCCATTGTTCGGCGTCATTTCCGAACCGGGGTTGCCGTGTCCGACAAACCCGACTTTACCCCGGTGACCATCGCCGACCGTGAAGCCGAAAGCATGATCCGGACCATTCTCGCGTCTCAGCGGCCCGGAGACGGCATTATCGGCGAGGAACATGGCAGCCGGAACCCGGACTCGGAATATGTCTGGGTAATCGACCCGATCGACGGCACCAAATCCTTCATCACCGGCCGCCCGACTTTTGTCACTTTGATCGGGCTGTTGCACCGGGGACGGCCGATTCTCGGCATTATCGACCAGCCGGTGATCGGAGACCGCTGGATCGGAGCCGCGGGGCGGACCACTTCGCTGAACGGCAAGCCGGCTCAGGTCCGGGCGTGCGGCTCGGTCGCGGCGGCGACCATGGGGGCAACCACCCCCGATATGTTTACCGGGGCCGAGGCGGGTGCGTTCCGGCGTCTGACCGCCGCAGCCAAATGTACGGTTTATGGCGGCGACGGCTATGCTTACGGTCTGGTCGCTTCCGGTTTTCAGGATCTGGTGGTTGAAGCCGGGCTTCAGCTTTACGATTTTGTTGCTTTGGTTCCGGTGATCAACGGCGCGGGCGGGTTGGTGACCGATTGGCAGGGCAAGCCGGTTGACCGCAACAGTGACGGTCGCCTGATTGTGGCCGGCGACGCCCGGGTGCATGCCGAGGCGCTGGAGTTGCTGCGCGGCGGCGATCAGTGAGTGAGAGGCCACAGGTGAGTGAGGGCCATATTTTAGTGAGTGAGACGGGCGTTCCCGGCGGTCGGGCCGAAAGGTTGTCGGCGCTGCGCAAGGAAATCGGGCGGCGCGGGCTTGACGGCTTTGTCGTGCCCCATGCCGACGAGCACCAGGGCGAGTATTTGCCGGCCGGTGCCGAACGGTTGGCGTGGCTCACCGGCTTTACCGGCTCGGCCGGTCTGGCGGTGGTGACGGTTGCGCGTGCTGTAATTTTTACCGATGGCCGTTACACGCTTCAGGTCCGGGCCGAAGTCGGAGAGGCGGTCTATGAATTCCGTCACCTGATCAGCGACCCGCTGAGTGACTGGCTGATCGGCGCTTTGCCGGAGGGCGGGCGGATCGGTTATGATCCGCGCTTGCATACTGCCAATTGGGTTGAAAAGACCCGGGCTCGGCTCGAGCGCGCCGGGATCGCGCTGCTGTCTTTGGCCGAAAATCCGCTGGATACGGTATGGACGGACCGGCCGCCGCCGCCATTGGCTCCGGTGATCGCTCACCCGCCAGAGTTTGCCGGCCGCAGCTCCGCCGATAAGCGGGCGGCGATCGCGGCTGATCTGCGTCGCAACGGCATCTCGGCGGCGGTGCTGTCGCAGCCGGATTCGATTGCCTGGCTGCTCAATATTCGGGGCGGTGACGTTCCCCACACGCCGCTGCCGCTCTGCTTTGCGATTATCGGAGCGGATGGCGGGGTTGAACTGTTCATCGACCGCCGTAAGCTGACTGTCGGCTTGGAAACGGAGCATTTCGGCCCCGATATCGCGATTTTTTCACCGGGAGCGCTCGGACAGGCGTTGATTCGGGCGGGGCGGGGCGGGCGGCGGGTGCGGATTGATGCCATGAGCGCTTCGTCGTGGCTGCTGGAACGGCTGATTGCGGCCGGTGCCGTCCTTGACCGGGGAAGTGATCCGTGCGTTTTGCCCAAGGCGTGCAAGAACCCGGTCGAGTTGGAAGGGGCGCGCGCCGCGCATCGCCGCGACGGTGTCGCCATGGTGCGGTTTCTGCACTGGTTGGCCGAAGCCGTGTCGGGCGGCGGCGTTACCGAAATAGCCGCGGCGGAACGCTTGCTGGCGTTTCGGTCCGAAGGCGCGTTGTTCCGCGATCTCAGCTTCGAGACCATTTCGGCGGCCGGCTCTAACGGGGCGATCGTTCATTATCGCGCCGATCCGGGCCGGGATCGGACGCTCGAATCGGGGACGCTTTATCTGGTCGATAGCGGTGCTCAATATCTGGACGGCACCACCGACGTTACCCGTACGATGGCGCTAGGCCCGCCCGATGCCGGCATGCGCGAGCACTTTACCCGGGTTCTGAAAGGCCATATCGCGCTGGCGACCGTCATTTTTCCGAACGATACCACCGGCAGTCAGCTGGATTCCCTGGCGCGCCGGCCGCTATGGGACGTTGGGCTCGATTACGATCACGGTACCGGACATGGGGTCGGCAGTTACCTTAGTGTGCATGAGGGGCCGCAGCGAATTTCCAAGGCGCCCAACCGGACCGAATTGCAGCCCGGTATGATCCTGTCGAATGAGCCGGGCTGCTATGTCCCCGGCGCGTACGGCATCCGGATCGAGAATTTGCAGGCGGTGCGCGAACATGCTCCGGCGGTCGGAGACGGATTTCGGCCGATGCTGGGATTTGAAACGCTGACGCTGGTGCCGATCGATCGGGCGCTGATTGAACCGGCGCTGCTGACATCAGGTGAACGGGAGTGGCTGAACGCCTATCATGGGCGCGTGCATGACACGCTTGCGCCGTTGTTGGAGCCTGCCCCGGCGGCTTGGCTGGCCGCGGCTACCGCGCCGATTTCTTAATCTATTATAGACTGAAAGCGCTACCCGGCGGTTGGAGCGCGCGTTGGACTGTGCTATGAGTGCCCCGGAAGCGGCGTCAGGCGGTTTTGTCGGCGTTTGACCGACGGTCCGGTTTTGTAAAGCCGGAGCCGATTAACGGAAGAGGTGGAGATCCTAGATGAAGATTCTTGTCGTCGATGATTATGCAACGATGCGGCGGATCGTGCGCAACCTGCTGACGCAAATCGGCTATACCGACGTTGACGAAGCCGGCGACGGCGTGACGGCGCTTCAGAAATTGCGTGAAGCCAAGTTCGGTTTGGTCATTTCCGACTGGAACATGGAGCCGATGACCGGTTTGCAGTTGCTGAAGGAAATTCGGGCCGACGTTAAGCTCAATGCAACGCCGTTCATCATGGTGACCGCCGAAAGCAAAACCGAGAACGTGGTCGCTGCCAAGCAGGCCGGCGTCAATAATTATATTGTTAAGCCGTTCAACGCCGAAACTTTGAAGAATAAGATTCAGTCGGTGCTCGGAGCGTGAGTCGGTGGACCGTCTCTCTCAGCTGAGCGAAGACGAATTCGAGCAGATCGAAGAGGAAATTGCTCGGACAGCAAAAGGCCGGGCTTTTCTCAGGCGGTTTCGAAGGCAGTCCCTCGGGGCTGCGTCGGAAGATATCCGTTCGATGCTCGAAGAGTTTCGCTTATCCTGGCGTCAACAGACCCAGGCGTTGGAGACGGCTAACCGCATCAATGTTCTGCGTCAGGAACTGATCGAGATGGCGGCGTCGATCGAGCGGGCGCGACGGGAAGTCGCCGCCTTGCAACCGGCCGATGCCGATAACAACCGTATCATCACCGCGACCAGCGAATTGGACGCGATCGTGATTTCAACCGAGCGCGCCTCGTTTGAAATTCTGAACGCTGCCGAGCATTTGCTGGAACTCTCCGCGCGCTTCCGCGAGGGCGGGGCGGACCCGGATTTGTGCGCTGCGCTCGAGGGCGATGTCACCTCGATCTTTACCGCATGCTCGTTCCAGGATCTGACCGGTCAGCGCACCGGTAAAGTCGTGAATGCTCTGCGTTACATCGAGCAGCGCATCAACTCCGTGATCAGCATTTGGGGGATAAGTGCTGAAGACTTCGCGCCGGCCCATGATGAAAACATGGACAAGCGCGAGGATTCTCATCTTTTAAACGGCCCTCAGCGCGATGGTGTCGGCGTCAGTCAATCCGACGTCGATGCCATGTTTGGCGAGCCTTCGCCGATGCTGGCGGAAGTAGAGGCAGACCTCTCCTGGGACGTACCGGACGAACCGGAGCCGGAGCCTCCACCCCCTCCGCCTCCACCGCCTCCACCGCCTGAGCCGGGAAATAGTCAGGCCGATATCGATGCGCTGTTCGGTTCGCCGATACCGCCCGAAGTCCACGTGGCTGGAAAAACGGACTTTTCACAGGACGACATCGACGCGATGTTGGGTGGCCCGCCGTCGCCCAAATCTGCGGCTAAGGCTCCTCCGCCCGCCTTAAAGCCGCCATCGCCGCCGCCTAAAACGGCTGCGCCACCACCTAAAGCGGCCGCACCGGTGCCGAAGCCGGAGGCTCCCGCACCGAAGCCGGCGGCCAAGGTTCAGCAGAATCAAGACGATATCGATGCTTTGTTCGACGCCCCGGCGCCGAAGCCGGCGGCTCCCGCACCGAAGCCGGCGGCCAAGGCTCAGCAGAATCAAGACGATATCGATGCTCTGTTCGACGCCCCGGCGCCGAAGCCGGTGGCCAAACCCGCAGCGCCGCCTGCACCGAAGCCTCCTCCTCCGCCGCCTGCGGCAAAGCCAAAGGCGAAGGCCGCCGACCCGCCACCCACGGCGTCACCGCTCGACCAGTCGGCGATCGACGCGCTGTTCGGCTGATATTACGTGATACACCGCCCACCCTCTTGAAGAGACTCGACCGATGTCAATTCCGCGCACCCTGTTCGACAAGATTTGGGACAGCCACATCGTCACCCGTCAGGAGGACGGTACCTGTATTCTCTATATCGATCGTCACCTCGTTCACGAGGTCACGAGTCCCCAGGCGTTCGAGGGGCTGCGCATGGCCGGGCGCAAGGTGCGTCGGCCGGAAGCGACGCTGGCGGTTGCCGACCATAATGTTCCGACCACCGATCGCTCGCGGGGCATCGCGGATGCGGAAAGCCGGATTCAGATCGAGACCCTGGAAGCCAATGTCAAAGACTTCGGGGTTCCCTATTACGGCATGAATGATATCCGCCAGGGCGTCGTGCACATCATCGGGCCGGAGCAGGGCTTTACCCAGCCGGGCATGACGATCGTTTGCGGCGACAGTCACACCTCCACCCACGGCGCGTTCGGGGCGCTGGCGTTCGGGATCGGGACGTCGGAGGTCGAGCATGTACTGGCGACTCAGACGCTTCAGCAGCAACCGGCCAAGAACATGCGGATTTCGGTGGATGGGGCTTTGCCGCAAGGCGTGACCGCCAAGGATGTCGCGCTGGCGGTGATCGGCAAAATCGGGACCGCGGGCGGCACCGGTTGCGTTATCGAATATGTCGGTCAGGCCATTCGCGAGATGTCGATGGAAGGCCGCATGACGTTGTGTAACATGTCGATCGAGGCCGGGGCACGCGCTGGTTTGATTGCCCCCGATGACATCACGTTCGAGTATTTACGCGGTCGGCCGATGGCGCCCAAGGCGGCGGCTTGGGAGCAGGCGGTGGCTTATTGGCGCACATTTACCAGCGACGCGGGTGCGCACTATGATCACGAGGTAAGGATCAACGCTCTCGATCTGGTGCCGCAGGTGACGTGGGGCACCAGCCCGCAGGATGTGTTGCCGATCACCGGTTCGGTGCCGAATCCCGATGATTTCGCGGATGCCGGGCGTCGGGGCGCGGTGGCCCGCTCGCTCGATTATATGGGGTTGGTTCCGGGCACGCCCTTGACCGAGTTGAAAATCGATCGGGTCTTTATCGGGTCTTGCACCAATGGCCGGATCGAGGATTTACGCGCCGCCGCTGTGATTGCCAAAGGACGCAAAGTGGCCGCAACCGTTCAGGCCATGGTGGTTCCCGGTTCCGGACTGGTTAAGCATCAGGCCGAGGCGGAGGGCCTCGATCGCGTTTTCATTGAAGCGGGCTTCGAATGGCGTGAGCCCGGTTGTTCGATGTGTCTGGCGATGAATGCCGATAAGTTGGAGCCCGGCGAGCGCTGCGCCTCGACCTCGAACCGCAACTTCGAGGGCCGGCAGGGGCGGGGCGGACGCACCCATCTGGTCAGCCCGGCGATGGCTGCCGCTGCCGCCGTGGCGGGGCATCTGGTCGATGTCAGGAGCGGATTTTGAGGGATATTCGATGTTCAGAGTGATGGTGGTTGAAGACACGCTCACCTATCGCAATATCCTGCGCCATTTCCTGGTCGGGCTCGGGGTTGGTAATGTTTACATGGCAGCCGACGGTGCCGAGGCGCTGGCGTTGCTGTGGGAAGACTCCGAGTTCGATTTGATTGTTTGCGACTGGCACATGGAGCCGATGGATGGTTTGGCTTTGTGTGGCAAGTTGCAGGAAATTCCGCGGCTGAAAGAGAAGCACATCCCGGTTCTGTTCATGACCGCCGACGATAAGCTGGCCGACCCCGAAAAGCGGGAGCGGGTTTTGCAGTCGATGAAGGAACTCGGCGTGATCGACATCTTGCCGAAACCGTTTTCGCGCGAAGACATTCTGTCTGCTTTGACCAAATGCGCCGGATATAACCAACAACCGGTCAAGGACTGACAGGGAAGGGACGGAAGAGGCGGCGGCGGATGCAAGATATCAGTGTGGTTGTCTTCGGTTTGGCCGGGTTGTTGGCACTGGTCAGCCTGTTACCGCCGCTGGCGAACCAACTGAATATGCCGTTCACCGTGTTGTTAGCGGTGGTCGGCACGGCCTTGGGCGTGTTGATTCGCTTTGCCAGCAGCTTTGATGATCTTGGGATGATGGGCAGTTTTCTGCGTCATCTCGGTGAGATCAACCTGAGTGCCGAATCCTTTCTGGTTATTTTTCTGCCGGTCTTGTTGTTTGAGACCGCTCTTACCATCGATGTTCGTCGATTGCTTGACGACGTCGGGCCGATTCTTATGCTGGCTGTGGTTGCGGTGCTGATCTCGACCTTCGTGGTCGGTTATGCAGTTTCATCGGTGGCTGATGAATCGCTGGTTGGTTGTTTGTTGCTTGGATCGATTCTCGCTACGACCGATCCAACCGCGGTGATTGGCATCTTTCGCGATTTAGGGGCGCCGCGTCGTTTAATGTTGCTGATTGCAGGCGAGAGCCTGTTGAACGATGCGGCTGCGATCGTGTTGTTTACATTGCTGCTTGCGATGGTAACCGGTGAGCGTCCGCCGCATTTGGTCGAAGGGATCGAGGCTTTCGTGCGCGCCTTCGGTGGTGCGATCATCGTTGGCTATGGCATGGGACGGTTGCTCTGCCATCTGGTGACGCCGCTGCGTGATGCGCCTTTATCCGAGATTTCTCTTACGGTTGCTTTTGCCTATTTAACTTATATTCTTTCCGATCATTATCTGGGCGTGTCAGGTGTTGTGGCGGTTGTGGTCAATGCGCTGGTTGTCGGCTCGGTCGGGCGGACCAGAATCTCGCCGGCGACGTGGGGCGACCTGGAGTTGACCTGGAAGCAGCTTGGCTTCTGGATGAGTTCAATGATTTTTCTGTTGGCCGCGATGCTGGTGCCTCAGAACTTAGAAAATGTTACCGGAAATGATGTGCTGTTGCTTTCCGTTGTGATGGCTGCGGCGCTGTTCGCGCGGGCATTGGTCATGTTCGGCTTGCTACCGGCATTATCTTTATTTGGTTTGGCGCGGGGAATTAAGACCAGTCATAGCGTGGTCATCTTGTGGGGCGGTCTGCGCGGTGCGGTGTCGTTGACCCTGGCCTTGGCGGTGACCCGGAACCCTGAAATTGATCCATCGATTCAACGCTTTATTGCTGTACTGGTGCCCGGATACGTGTTGCTGACCCTGTTCGTGCACGGCACCACGCTCAGGCCACTGATTCGTTTGCTCGGTCTCGACAAGTTGACGCCGGCCGAGCAGGCGATGCGCAATCGTGCTCTGTCCTTGTCGCTTTCAAGTGTGGTCGAAAAAGTAGAATTATTGTCGCGGGATTATCATATTAATGGTGATGTGGCCGCGCGTACGGTAAAGCAATATGAACAACGCTTGAGCAATATTGAGCGGTCATTGGAAAATTCTCCACCGCTCAGTGTAGACGATCGGGTCTTTATCGGTTTAGTTATTTTAGTCAATCGAGAGGAAGAACTCTATCTTCAGAATTTCAAAAACGGAATTATTTCCCGCTCCGTTGTTGAAGCGTTAACGGAACGCACGGGTTGGCTGCTTGACGGGGTTAGATTTGGTGGAGTTGATGGTTATGAACAGGCCGGGCGGGAGGCTTTAAGCTTTACATCTCATATGGTCAGGGCGGTTCGTCTGCAAAGACGCCTGAATTTACTTGGACCGCTGGCTCGGCGCTTGTCTTTAAGATTTGAAGCATTGTTGATTAATCTTGCCGTATTGATTACACTTCAGGACATGGTTGAGCGTAAGCTCGTGACATTGTTGGGAGATTGTGCCGCGCGTCAGTTGATCGGGGCGTTAAGTCATCGCCGTAATTTGGTGCAAAATGCGCTTACGGCTCTAAAGACGCGCTATCCCGACTATGCTCCGGTTATCGAGTACCAATATTTGAACCGTGCCGCCTTGCGTATGGAGGAGGCCGAATATACATTGATGCATACGGAGTCGATTATCAGTCAGGAGATTTTTAATAACCTGATGCAAGATATGGATCGGCGCTGGCAGATGGTTGAACAGGCGCCGCAGCTTGATCTTGGAATGAATTTACCGGAATTGATTGCGCGTGTGCCGATTTTTAGTGGACTTGCCGCAGAGCGCTTGGCCGTTATCGGTCGATTGCTGCGTGCGCGCCTTGCTTTGCCGGATGAATTGCTGGTTCGGCGCGGTGAACGCGGTGAGTCCATGTATTTTATTGCGTCAGGTGTTGTCGAAGTCGTGATGACCGAGGGGGCTGTGCCGTTAAATCTCGGGAGCGGGGATTTTTTCGGTGAAATGGCGTTACTAACCGGAGAGCCGCGTGCTGCCGATGTGCGATCTTTGGGATATTGTCACCTTTTAGAGCTGGCTTTAACTGATTTTCGCAGGCTAATGGAACAGGATGAAGCCTTGCGCAGTCATATTCTAGAGGTTGCCGACAAGCGGCGGGCTTCAGCGGGATGTATGGTCGCGGGGCGGACAAGGGCAGATTGACGCAGGTCATTCATTATAGCTTGCGTGACACATCTCACAGACACGGTTATAGTGCGGGGGTATCTTCGGTTCGGGGCACGGGACGGCCGGACGGATATCGCGGACAACGAGGTTTTACCATGGCATTGCCGCTTTCACTTGACGACAAACAGACCCTCCAAGCCATCGGCATTCTCGCGGATGCCCTTGATGATGTTTCGGGGGCTGGTGTCCTCGATACCGTGCTGGTGTCGAAGGCGTTGCGTCAGGTGCTGGCGACCAAGTCCCGGCCGGCTTTCGACTTTGCATCGCGGGCTTTTTCCACGCTTGACCCGGATGTGAAGCGTCAGGTGGCCGTTGATGCCAACGCCAAGGCCAAGGATTATGTCGGCGGAAAGCCGGAGGAGCCGTTGCCGATGGGGGTTCGTCGCGCTGCGGTTGCGGCGCCGACGGGCATACTTTCCGCGCTCAATGCCCGCGGGCGGCCGCCCCGGCGGGGCGGACCGAGCGGCGCTTAAGCTATTCCGTGCCGAGCGACTCCGGTTTGATGTTCCAGAAACGGACCTTAAAGGCGCCCGGAGTTCCGGAAATCAGGCCGATATGCCCGGTTTTCATAACATAGCTTGGCAGATCACGATTGCTAACCTGAAGCAGCTTCGGGAAGAAACGCAATGTGCCGTTGCTGCTGATGACTAAAAGTTTTTGATCGGGGTGAGCGGTTAGTAGGATATCGTCTATAAATCCTTGAATATTGCCGAGAATTTCAGACTCGAGACTGCCCCATCCGGCATTAGACGGCCAAATGTCATGGCGGCTCCAGTGCTCCATGGCTTCCTTGTCTTCGGGTTTTGTGCTGATCTCTTCCGAAGTCTTGCCGGCCCAGGCCCCATAATCAACTTCGTCAAGTCGAGACTCGATCACGGGTTTGATCGGAGTCGGCAAGTTCTTACCGATTGTTTCCGCGAACCCGCGGGTCCGTTTGAGTGACGCGCAATAGAGGCGGTCGGGCACCATGTTAAGGCGCAAAAGTGCCGCATGGAATGCCTTTGCCTGCTGCCAGCCCTTATCAACAAGCTCCAGGTCAGTTTCCCGACCCACCCATACAACCTTGTCATCAGGGCCGAAGGTATTGCCGTGACGGCCAAATAGAATATCCATGTTTTTTACTTTCAAATGCTTATGAAATTAGTTCGCCTTCACGCCCGATGATTTGTTCAACGTAGAGGGCGTCTTCAGGGGCGTCAACCGACCAGTGGGTGCGGCCGCGATAGTCGGTTAACACGATTCGAATCGGAATGCCGTTCTCAAGGGCGCGCAATTGTTCGAGTTGCTCGACAATTTCCAGTGGAGTTTGCGGCAGACTGGATAAATGTTCCAGCACATCGAAGCGATAACCGTAAATACCGATGTGCCGATATGCCGGTGGCTCAGGCATGGTTCGAACACGCATGAATGGAATAATCGTTTTCGAGAAATACAGTGCGTTCATGTTCTTGTCGAAAGTCACAAGTGTGCCGCTAGACGGGCTGGTTTCTTTTGATTTGCGAATATCTTCAAGTTTCTCCCAAGTCAAATGCACGGCGGGGGTTACCAGCGACAGGTTCGGGTCGCCATGAAAGGCATCAACCAAGCCTTGAATAACCCAAGGTGGGGTCAGCGCGGCATCGCCTTGGAAATTGATGACTGCATCGGGCGGCTTCGGCAGAGACCGCATCGCTTGGTAGACCCGGTCGGTCCCGGTTTCACACGCCGAGTCGGTCATGATCACTTCGGCGCCAAAACTGCGGGCATGCGCGGCGACCGTTTCATGATCAGTCGCGACATACACGTGGTTGACGCCGGTCACGGCACGAGCAATGGACCAGACCCGATTGAGCAAACTACGGCCACGAATCAAAGCCATCGGCTTGCCAGGGAAGCGCCGGGAACCAATGCGGGCCGGTATGACGATTGCAATGTTCACGATAAGACTCCATAACCTAGAGCGCGAGTAGATAGTCTTGATAGAACCGGGCGGGTGGATAGTGGCGAGCAAGTGCAGTTCCGCTCGTTACATGACTGCGGTGGTCACGGTGTACGCTTTCAAAAGTGAAGGCGCGCGTTAACCACAAGACTTCGTAAGCGTACAACCGTTGATCGTTAATAGTCGTGTCGGCGGAGCCGGTATAGCCTTGAAGGAAAGCCTGATATAAGGCAGGAACCGCAATCAGGAGCCCGTCAGGGCCGATAGCAGTCCAATACTTCATCTTCAACAAGTCGAGTTCCGGTGCGTCGATAACCCAGTTGTCCCAATCAATAATTCTTTGCTCCCCGTCAGCCCCGATAATAATATTTCCACCTGAATAGTCATTGTGAACTAAACAAGGATGGGTTGGCGGCAATGTATCGGGATCAAGTGCATCAAGTTTGGATAAAACCACGGCCGGCAATAATGACTCCGCAAGCTGCCGCTCGGTTGCAAGAGCGCGCGCAAAATGTACTGTCTGGGATAAGGGCTCATTCCCGATGCTAAAAATATCGCGATAGTAAGCGTCAAACTTTATCCGGTGAAGCTTAGCCAAGGTGCGGCCCGCTTCGAAATAGCCGCTCTCTCCGTGTTGGTGCCATAAGATATTCCCATCAATCCACTCAAATATAAAAAAAGGCCAAGGTAAAGTGGAGAGCGACCAATCATAGTGTATGACTCGGCGTACTAACGAATGCTCGATTGGGCCACCAACAGGAGATGCCAGTATATTATCAATAACACTGCGAAGTTTTGGGTTATCTACGGCGCCATGGCCGTAATGAATTAAGTAAAGTGTGAATATCTCTTTAATAATCGTCTTCTCATACTTGAATCGATATGTATTTACGGCAAGCCGGACACCTAATGTCAGCCCCTGGTAGCGTATCTTCAGGATAACATTAATATTGCCGGACACCGTGCCGATCAGCTCGGCAAGGCCGTCACCTCCAAGCCGCTGAGCAAGAACAGCACTCAGTTGCTCCATTACTAATTGGCTATCAGGGCCGGTCTCTGCGGGAAGGCATGGCATATTCTCGTTCACGTCTCAAGCAATTTATCAATGCGTGAAATAAAGGAGACAAGATTATCATGCTGTTTTATAAAATATTTTAATGGAGAATCAACAGGAGGCCTTATGATATTAACAAGAAAAGAATAAACGCAGACATCAACCGATGACGGCGTATGATCGGTAACAAAAAATGAGCGATTGCCGAGAAGTCCGGCTAGGGCCCTGATATCTTTGCAGCCAAGAGCATAAATTTCTTCGCGATTGTGACGCAAGATGCCTTGGCCGATCAAATCTCGGCGAATACGGCGGCGGATCAGTCCGGGTACAATCCAGCGAATCGGTATCGGAATATTGCCAAAAAATAGTGGTTTCAGGATACTCCAGCCAGGTTCATCAAACCAGCGGCTATAGGCGATTACAAAGAATAAGTTCTCCTCACAGGTGCGTCTAATCAAATGTCCAAGCGATTGCTGTTCCAGTGTTAAAGACCCGTCCAACAGGTGACCACGGGTAGCTTCTAAATGTTCGATTATCACACCGCTATCCGGAATCAAGCGGCCATCATCCTCAATAATAAATGGCAATTTTCCCTTTGGAGCTTGGTTCGGCAGACAAGATTTTGTTTGATAAGGTAAGCCGGTAAGGCGCAGATAAGTCTCAACCTTCATGCAAAATGGGCTGGGATTAATGCCCCACACCGGCTTATCGGTGAATTGGCAAAGCGTGATCATGCGTCTATTCCCATTACATGCAGAGCCGTTAGACCGGCTTGATCGCAACCTTAGTCATTATACTTTAGTCGTCAAGGACAGCGCGCAGGCACCGATAGGATTCGGCACTGAACGGAATTGGTGTGTCGTGTCTGTTTTCCAGTTCTTCTCTGACCTCCGGGACGATGCAGCGGTCAATTTGTTCAAGGAGTGTTCGCATTCGGCGCATCTTGTCAATCAGTCCACCGTCTTCGACATAAACTGACAAAATCTTTGCTTGAACCAGTGACTCAAGTGCCGGTAGCAGGGCCTCTTTCGACTGACTTCGTACCGCCTTCACCACATCATCGCGCGCATGGTCAAGCTTGTCGCGAATCACGACGTCGGTGCGGGCTTTGTCGGAGCTTAGACTCATTGGCGAGCCAGGGTCCGAATTCCCTGACGCAAAAGATTGTAAACCTCGGCTAAACTTTTGATATGGCCGAAATCCTCAGCAGAAAAGCCAAATTCGATACGAAGCTTATTTAGAAGAACGCTTTCGCCATAACAAAATAATTGATCAATGACGGCCAATCTTGTTAGCTCAATCATAACGATTGTGCGAACTTCTCTGCTATCAAAAATATGTTCAAGTGTATTCATGTCTATATTAGAGGTAATGTCTAAAGCGGACACTCCCATTTCTTCGCAGAGTTCTTTAATTATATCACGCTCGGCCGGGTTCAGTGATTTATCCGAAATTGAAATGTCGCGAACCAGCCGCAAAAAAGTAAACTTTTGTTTTGGTGTCAACTTATTTAAAAGCATCGGTTGTCTCATATGAACGAGGTGGTGATTTCGGAGAGCCTTAAATTGAGCGAATCATAGCAGAAGATAGCGGAGTGCGGAAGAGCCGGGATCGGCCGTGGTCGAGGCAAAAATCGCGTGGCCAAAAGTCCTATTATAACATTTAGTGTATAGTGCTATAATAATAGCGGTTCACGCTGTCGGCATCCCGACGGCTGTTTGTGGTGAATTTACCGGAGCATATTGGCCGCATGAGCGGGTGTCGAAGGCTTGTCATCATTCTTACCATAATCGGGCTGCTTGGCGCCAAATCGCCAATAGCGCGAGCGGCCGGTATGGACGGCAAACAGATTAAAATAGCGGCTAAGATATTCAATTTCATAGCAAATAAGCCGGCACCGGGAGCCGGAGTCGTGGTTTTTTCCGGGGCGGCCGATGTGACGGCTTTGGGTGCCGCCTTGATAAATTTGCGTGTTATCGAAGGCAGCGCAACCGATGTTGCCAGCGCGGTTGCGGTTTTTGTCAATTCGTCTGCGGAAGCCAAGGCGGCGAGTCAAGTCAATTCACGGATATTGACGATTGGAACCGATGTCGCCTGCGTCGATTCGGGGGCCTGCATATTGGTAGTGCAGACGATTCCGAAAGTTTCCGTTTACCTGAATCGAGCCGCCGCCATGGCTGCCGGTATTGATTTCGATACGGCTTTTAAAATGCTTGTAACCGAACGTTAAGAGTGAGACCGGGGATGCGGAGTTTGTGGTTGGCCATAATGGCGGGCGTGATAACGGTCGGTATTCAGTCCGCCCTGGCGCAGACCGTTAACTACGGTGCGCTTGAGGAAATTTTCGGTGAGCCGGTGACGACTTCCGCAACGGGGTCGCCGCATCGGGTCGCGGACGCCCCTGTAAATATGGAAATTATTACGGCTGATGAAATACGGCGTTCGGGTTCGGATAATATTCCGGATATTCTACGATCTATTGCTGGTGTCGATGTCCGTCGTTACGGAATACTTGATGCCAATGTTGCCGTTCGCGGTTATAATGCCGCTAATAGTCCACGTGTGCTGGTTTTATTGAATGGACGACAGATTTATGTTGATTATCATAGCTATACAGCCTGGGCTACATTACCCGTACAGCTTGAGGAAATTCGTCAGATTGAAGTTATTAAGGGGCCGAATACCGCACTGTTCGGCTTCAACGCGATTGCCGGTGTAATCAATATCGTTACCTATGATCCGATTTTCGATTCAGTCAATACCGTGACTCTGCGGGGGGGAACTCAGAGTACCGGACAGGCCTCCGCGGTGACGACAGTCCATTTAGGAGATAGGGCTGGCCTTCGTCTTTCAACCTCAGCATTTCGAAGCAAGGAGTTTATCGCGGAAATTCCCCAACCGTCCAGTTATGGACCGTTTCCGAGTCACGCTTATAACCGTAGCGTTTATGCTCACGGTCGGGCCGAATTGCCATCGGGAATCGATGTTTCGGTCGAGGTCGATGTGACGCAGGCCCGGCAATTTGAAATGACGGTTGGCGGTTATCCCGGTTGGGTTAACTATACATCGGATCGGGAGAAAATGAGCGTCGGCCGAGATACCGGTATCGGCTATCTTAATTTGAATGCTTACCGTAATCGAGTTGAGTTTGTCTATCTTCCCGGTGAAAATTGTGCGACATGCACCAGCATTCTTAATAACCTGACGGTCATTCAATTGAGTGATTTGTTCAAGCCGGATGTTGACCACACGGTCCGGCTCGGATTGGAGTATCGCAATAACCGTGGAAGCGGCACCGCTTTTGATGATGAGCATTTCGGTTTTGATGTTTATTCGGCAAGTGCGATGTGGAACTGGCAAATCTTACCGAAAGTTTCACTGATTAATTCCGCTCGTCTCGACTATATGACTTTTATGTATAATGGACCGGTTGCCCCAACTGTTATATATACTCCTGATCAGTATAATAGCCGCCCGATTAGTGAGCCGAGTTTTAATTCGGCCGTAGTCTACAAACCGACAGATGTTGATACGTTGCGTTTTTCAGTAGCACGGGGGGTTCAGGCCCCGGACTTTTATGCGCTTTTTCCCGAGCCGATTCAGGATAATTTTAATTCAGTTGTTACTTCATATCAGGGTACGCCCAATTTGAAGCCGACGGTTAGTATGAATTATGAAATCGATTATAATCGGAGCTTGCCCGCACTGGACTCAAACGGTCAATTGGCGGTTTTCTATCAAAGTAGCACCAATGTTTTGGCGCCGCCGGGGGATGCCGGTATATTCGATATCAATGGTAATGGATATGCCGGTAATATTGGCAGCAGTACCAGTATCGGCGGTGAGCTTAGTCTTAAGGGCTCTAATACTGAGGGTTGGCGTTGGAAGGGGGCCTACGCGCTCGCCTTAGTGTCCGACCGGATATCGGTTAATCAGGATGTTTCCGTCGTTAATAGTTCGGTTGATAATGCTCGCGGTACCCCGGTTCATACGCTGATCTTTGGATTGGGGCGCTCGTGGGGAGATTTCGAGGCTGATGTGGCCGCACGCTGGCAATCAGGATATGATGATATTCGGGTGTCAACAGACGGGACTTCTTTCAGCCGCTACCAAATCGGCGGTTACTTGACGGTTGATGGCCGGATCGGCTATAAGATTAGCGACAACCTTACGGTGGCGATGAGCGGACGTCAGCTTAACCGAAGAACAATTAATCAAACCTCCGGCTTGACTCCTGAGCGTCGTGTTCTCGGCACTGTTTCGATTCGTTTTTGATTGGCCCCCGCCATGACGCTCGCTGAACACAGGTCGGTTGCCGAGCACCATCGCCCCGCTTGGCAAATGATCGTAATGCCGGTGACGGCGGCCCTGTTGATCTGCCTTTTGGTTTGGATCGGCTATACCGGACTGGAGGCGGTGCTTTTTCAGACCCGGCAAATCGTCGGCCATAATCTCGATGGTAATATTCGAATTTCCGAGGTTGAGGAGAAGCTACAAAAGATTAATGCCACCTTGTATGCTCTGATGACTGTTCGGGCTGCCGGCAATGACAAGATTGATATTCCGGCCAGGATTGACAAGCTGAGTGATGACTTAGCAGATTTACAGGCTGATGTTGCGGAGTATCGTGATCGTTTTGCCGGCCCGAAGCTGGCTCCCGGTTTGAATGAGGTTTTGGAGACGCTTAAAACCTATCAGGGCGCGGTTAAATGGGTCGGGTCGATGCTCGAGATCGATTTTGCGGCCGCGGTTGCCTTTTTACAGCCCTTTACGGCTCTATGTGATCGTGTTGCCCGTATTCTCGACGATAACGCCGAGGCTGCCTTGCTCGAAGCCCGGAGCAGAGCCGATCAGGCAACCAATGAGGCCGACCGGACGGTTCGTTACTTTGTGATCGTGACGCTCGGGGTGGCTTTTATTGTTTCCGGCTTTACTTGGTATGTTGGGCGGTATCAGCAAAAGTTGCGCTTTACTGCGGATAAACTTGAAAAGCTGGTGGCTGAACGAACCCGTGAACTGAATGAAAGTTCACAGCATCTTGCCGAGGCTAAGGGGGTGGCTGAGGCCGCGAATCGGGCTAAATCCAGCTTTCTGGCGATGATGAGCCATGAAATCCGCACGCCGATGAATGGTGTGATGGCGATGGCCGAGATGCTGGATCAAACCGAACTGACCGAAGACCAGCGCAGCCTGTCCCGGGTGATTCACCAGTCCTCTGCGGCGCTGCTGACGATTATCAATGATATTCTGGATTTTTCCAAGATTGAAGCCGGGCGGCTTGATATCGAAGCGATTCCGTTTTCGCCGTCTGAAGTAATGGAGGCGGTTGGCGAGTTGCTGGCCCAGCGAGCCGATGAAAAGGGCATTGCCTTTGATATTGATCTCCACCCGGATATTCCAGCCTCTTTAATCGGTGACCCGACCCGATTGCGCCAGATACTCCTTAATCTGGGCGGGAATGCCCTGAAGTTTACCGAGCATGGCAGTGTCACGGCGCGGGTCGCTCCGCTTGACTGTAATGGTGATCAGCGGTGTCGGTTACGTTTTGAAATTATCGATACCGGCATCGGCTTGACTGAAGAGCAGCGCGCAAAATTGTTCCAGGAATTTCAGCAGGCCGACAGTTCAACCTCGCGGCGATTCGGCGGCACCGGACTGGGCCTGGCGATTTGCCGGCGCTTGTGCCTGATGATGGGGGGAGAAATCGGCTGCACTTCCGCAGCGGGTGTGGGCACTACTTTTAGTTTTGAGTTATCCTTTGAACTTGATCGGAACAGGGCCGGTCCGGACGCTCCTGAACCGGAAATACAGGATGCGACGTTCGTTGTGCTCGGCGCCGATGGTAGACGACAGGATGCGGTTAAGCATCACTTGTACGCGGCCGGCGTGACGAATATTCACTGGGTTGCAGACTACGACGGAATCGAGGCGGTTGTGCAGTCCCGCCCGAGTCCCGACGATATTGTGGTTGCATTGGTGTTTGCCGATTCCGGGCGAAGGCTTCATTTGCCGGCGGGTGAGGCGCGCTTTCAACGGGTACGCTTTCTTTTGGCCGCGCCGCGCTCGCTGCTTCACTATGCCGGTGACGGTGTGTTTGCGACTTTGTCGGTTCCGGTGCGGCGCTCCCGCTTATGGACGGTGATTGCGGCGGCGCTCGGACGGACCAGCCTTCAGTTGCGGACCGTCACCGGTGAAGTCCAGTACCAGCCACCTTCGGTCGAGGAAGCTCGGGAAGCTAACGCACTGATCCTGGTGGCCGAGGACAATTTAACCAATCAGGTGGTCATCGGTCGTCTGCTCGATCGCCTGGGCTATGCCCGCGAGATTGTGGCAAACGGCCGAGAGGCCCTGGAGCGCTGGCGCTGTGCAAAATTCGGCCTGTTGCTGACCGACTTTCACATGCCGGAAATGGACGGTTTTGCTCTGACCTTGGCGATTCGGGAGGAAGAGGCGCAGCGCGGCGACGGGCAGCGCCTGCCGATCATCGCCTTGACCGCCGATGTTCTGCCTGAAACCAGGCATCGGTGTAGAGAGACCGGCATGGATGGCTATCTGTCCAAGCCGATTGAGCGGGCGGTCTTGACGGCTGAACTGGCCCGCCACCTGCCCCAAGCGGAAGCCTTGCGGCGTATCGCGACGGTAGCTTTGCCGACTCCGTCATTGCACCCGTCGCCGCCGCAGTCGACGCCCGCGACCCCGGCATACGAAGAGGAAATTGATAGCCGTATTTTCGATTTCTCCCGGATCCGTCAGATATTCGGGGCGATTGATGAAGAGGCCATTGAATTCATACGAAAGTTTATAGTCGTTGCACCGCGCCATTTGGCGGCGATCGACTCGGCGCTTGAACGGGGGGACATGCCGGCGGCGCTGCATGCCGCCCACACGCTGAAGGGCGCCGCTCGTTCGGTCGGGGCCGGGCGTTTGGGTGAGGTTGCCTCCGATGTTCAGGATGCTGCCGAAGCCGCCGATATCGAAACCGCTCAAATTATGGCAAGCTTGCTTGCGCCGACTTATGATGAGATGGAGGCGGCGTTGCGGCCGTGCCTTCGGATATTTAGTCCCAGGAGAAGCGACGATGGCGATTAATTATCGCGACTATAGCGTTCTCGTTGTCGATGATGAGGACTTTGCTCGCGATGTCGTGCGCAAGCTCTTGGGCCATATCGGCATTCATCGGATTCATGAAGCTGCCGATGGGCGGAAGGGTTTATTGGAACTGTTACGGATAAAGCCCAGCGTTGTCTTGTGCGACGTCCAAATGACCCCGATCGATGGCCGGCAATTTCTGAAAACCCTGCGTGATTCAAAGGTGGCCGGGATTTCCGCTACGCCCGTTATTTTTCTGACCGCCGATTCGAAGCCAGACACCGTGATGTTTGCCAAGGAATACAGCGCCGACGGTTATTTGGTGAAGCCGATTTCCTTAATTCATCTGAAGCAGCGGCTTGACATGGTGTTTGCCCGGATTTCGCCCGACGGAGCTTCGTTTGAAATCGCGGATCTACCTGCCGGGGAACCGGACGGTTCTGAGCCGTCCGCTTAAGGCCCGGTCCGGGGTCGGACCGGGCTACCATTTCACGCAGGTCTCATTCAGGCGGCCCGAATCCGCGCCGCCGCGCCAAAGGCCTGCAACAGCGCAACCGAAGCCGGATTCTCGGCAAAGCGCCATTCCGGGTGCCATTGAACCGCGACCGCGAAGGCGGGGGCGCTTTCAACCGAAACCGCCTCGATCAAACCGTCTTCGGCTTCAGCCTCGGCGCGCAGGCCGGGGGCCAGACGGTCGATGCCTTGCCAATGCAATGAATTAACTGTGATGCGGCCGGCGCCGATGATTTCGGCCAGGACACCGCCGTTTAGAATGCGCACCGGATGAGCCGGCCCATATTGGGTTTCAATCGGGTCGGCATCGTGCCAGCGGTGATCCTGCATGCCGGGCAGTTCGTGGACCTTTTGATGTAAGGTGCCACCAAGGGCGACATTGAGTTCCTGGAGCCCGCGGCAAATGCCGAGCAGAGGAATGCCACGCTCCAGACAGGTGCGGATCAGGGGCAGGGTGATGGCATCACGGGCGGGATCGTGCAGCGTCCCCGGCTCGCTCGGGTCGCCGCCGTAATGCTCGGGCAGAATGTTGGACGGACTGCCGGTCACCAGCAAGCCATCAAGCCGCTCGGCGATCATCGCGGCGTCGATGCCGTCGTCCGGAGCCGGAATCAGGAACGGCAAGGCACGAGCCCCACGGAGAACCGCATGGACATATTTATCGGCGGCAACGTGATAGGGCATGGCCTCTACCTCTCGGCAGCAGGCGGTGATACCGATCAGAGGCGGGCGGCCGGCGGTAGACGCGGTGGGCGATACGGGCATTGCAGGCAGGCTATCCGGGACAAGAGAACAAAGATGTCGTC
>SESF01028996.1_pt1 | contig 40902 bp, 67 predicted proteins | sample 3171521 | NCBI WGS metagenome assembly SESF01 (sample SAMN10866945, study PRJNA518727) | freshwater metagenome | biome: subpolar coniferous forest; feature: holomictic lake; material: water; isolation source: holomictic Lake 227, 6 m and 8 m depth | place: Canada: near Kenora, Ontario | collected...
ACTTTTTATCCTACCGAGTACTCCTTGTTGGATCTTCTTACCATGATCCTTCTGTTGCCACTGACTTAGGCTCTCGTCCTGAATACAGATGGTCTCAAACCTTCGCTGGAGGCCGCTGACAAACTTGTTTGTCACATCGTCCTTACGGTTCTTAAACTTCTGGAAACGTTTCTGACGTTTCTTTTTCTGCTTGACGTAGTTTTTGCTACCCTTAACCTTCGCGGAAAGCCTCTGATGGGCTTTCCGAAGACCCTTCTTGTCCTCATTGTACTTGAAATTAATCTTCTCGCCAGTTGAAAGGACGATTGCGTCCTTCAACCCCATGTCAATGCCCACGGATGACCCCTTCGGGGCTGTAATAACTCTCTTGGTCTCGTATCCATTGCAGAGTATGTGCAATCCATCAGGCTTGCGTACCAGCTTCGCTGGCCCCCATTCACGGATGTCCTGTATGGATGGATTGTCAAATCCTGTACAATAAATAAAGCCGATTCCAGCTAATTTAATAGTTTTTGATGAATGCTTGCCAGTGTCAAGATGATTTGTAAATCTCCAAGATTTGCCAAATTGATAAAAGGACAGCATTTTGACTTCCTTACGGAAATCAATCTTGCCTACCTTGTACCCACGCTCCTTGAGCGTGGCAAGAGTCTTTAGGTTAGAAATGAACCCGACACGGATATCCTGCTTACATTGTGCTGGAAGATCCTCAATTGAACGAGTTTCGGTGTGTTTAGTTCCATCCGTGTCTTCCCAAGACACGGGAACCTCCTGAACTTTCGTGTCAAAGAAGAAAAAGTTCCCAGAGTCAATCATTGCGTTAGAGAGGTACTTAGCTTGCTTGAACATGGAATCAATGAGGTTGTGCTTCGTAAAAGACAATTTGGATTCGTCAACCTTAAAATCAATTACATTGACTTTCATTGCTGACCTTCTCTTTTTGGTCTCTTTTCGGGTTTTAGCCCGTTGTGTTAATACCTTTTCCATGTCACAGATTGATTCGATTATCGAAAGTTAATTAGCTAACTCTCCTACACACATAGAAACAAATATCGAAAAATCGTCGCGAAAAAATAAATCGTAAATTATTTTTAAAAACACACTTGACAAAACAGTACAAACTGTGATAACCTCCTATCTGTCTTAACAACAGATGGGAGTTTTTATTTATGCGACTTTACGTCAGCCAGCCAAAAGAAAAGTGGATAAGCACAACCAAAGGTGAACTTTCCGTCCATAATGGTGAAGCCATGTTTTTTGATGGTGAACGTCTTGTGGCCTCTCTTGAAAGGACTCAGATGATGAGGTTCGGGTGCGGGATAGTTGCTCTTTCTGGTTTTGAGGAGTGTGGTTTTGAGAAGAATGGTAAGAAAAAGTTCCGATATCAGGAATGGTTCGTGCATTTGGATATGAACAAAGGAGCCGATGGAAAACAGCAATAAACTCATTCTGGTTGACGGGAACAATTTTGCCTGTCGGTTCTTTTTCAGGGGAAGGAAGAAGGGGATTATCCTTCCGATGGCCAACTGTTTCCTTGATCTTCTTTTCATATTAAGATCCTCGTATCCTGACAGTGATGTGATTATGGTGTGGGATGAACAATCACAACGCAGGATGGAACTGACAAGGGTAGCAAAGCAACGGAGGCTGATTGAGTCAGGATATAAGGAGCTTCGTAAGTCCATATCGGATCAGGACAAGACTGACATGCTGGCCTCACTTGGAATCATCAAGCATGGGCTCCTTCCTCTGTGTCGAATCATGCAGGTGACAGTTAAGGGTTTTGAGGGCGATGATGTAATCAATAGCTACTGTCATAAGTACCCTGATAGAGAAAAGGTCATTTGTTCAACCGACAGGGACTTTTACAGGATATTGAACGAGAACACCATTATAGACTCCATCAACGAAAAGGGTGTTTATACTGTGGAGAGGTTCATCAAGGATCACGGGTTCGCTCCTGAGCTTTATACTCATTATGGTGCAATCGTTGGTGAGGGCGGTGGAGGTGACAATATCCCAGGAGTAAGTGGTTGCGGTGAGGCATTTGCAAAAGAGGTTGTTTCTTTGTATGGGAATTTGTCCTCAATACGTACAGCCCTTGAACAAAAGAGCAAGCTGTCACTGAAGGAGCGTTCATTCCTTGACAGTGAGGAAATCATGAACTTATCCTTCTCCCTGAAAAAAATGGATATAACGGAGGTCCCTGATTTGAATTTTGAAAATAAGGATGTTTATCCGTTAAGGGCTTGGATGATCGAGAATGGGTTGACTGCCTACATCAATCGGGCAAAATTATTGGTATGATTTTATTTGACAATCCTCAACAGTTATGTTATTATGTCTTCATTCAACCAACGAAAAGGAGTTTTTATGGGTGATGTCAGAAGATTTGATAAGATGTCAGAGTTTGTCAGTCGAAACCTTTACAAAAAAGATGCCAAAATTGCTGATGTCGCCGCAGGACAGGGAGCATTACAAATGGCTCTGAAAGAAAAAGGGTTCAAGAATGTGGTGTCTTTTGACAAGCGGAAGAAACATTATGGTGGCAATCGAAGATACCAGTATTTTGATTATAGAACAAAGGAAAAGTTCGATGCTGTTGTGGCCATGCACCCAGATGAGGGTACAGATCACGCCTTGATGTATGCTATTGAACATCACGTACCTGCCTTTATTTGCCCATGTTGCGTGAAGCCTGATGCTGTCACATATTGGGGCAGTTCCTGTGATTACCATGCGTGGACGAAACATCTTGAACAGTTGGCCCGAAAAGCAGGACGGGAAGTGACATGGCACCAATTGAAGATTCAGGGGCGAAGGGATCTTATGTGGGTTCATGCTTGAAAAAAGGAGTTTTATGATTATAGATGTTGGACAGATTTTAACTTTGGACACAGGAAAAGGGATAAGAGTTTTCAGGGTGACAGGAGTTTACCTTGGGGCTACCTATCAAGAATCTGTTGTTGGCATTGAAACCCTTGATAAAAAAAGAGCAACACCTGATGGGAAGGAAGTTTATGAAATGTTTGTTCCGTTAAATATCATAGAACTCGTTATTTGTAACAGTGGAAGAATCACGATGCCTCTCGATTGCCAAAAGAGAGTTGCTGGGTTGGAAGAACAATTCACCAATGCAGGAGATTTATGACAGAGCCTTTTCTTATTTACAACGACGATTGCTTCAATGTGCTTCCTGCCATTCCTGATGGTAGCATTGATCTTGTAGTGGCGGATCTCCCTTTCGGATGCACAAAAAATCCTTTTGACAAGCAACTGGACTTATTCAAGCTGTGGGAACAATATGATAGGGTGGTGAAACCCAATGGTGCTGTCATCCTTTTTGGTCAGGGCATGTTCAGTGCGGAACTGATGATGTCAAATCCGAAGAACTACAGGTATGACCTTATTTGGAAAAAAGGTGAACGTGTGTCAGGGTTCCTCAACTCCAAGAAAATGCCACTCAGGAACCACGAGAGCGTCCATGTGTTTTATCGCAAGCTCCCCACCTATAATCCAATCATGACAGAAGGGAAGCCACTGCATGGTGTTGGTAAGGCCTCTGGACGCATTGATGAAACCAACAACAACTATGGTGAATTCGTCAGGCCAGCAGTTGACAGTCGTAAGGGGTGTACCAAAAAGTTCCCCAAATCAGTCCTGAACTTTGAGAGGCCCCACCCACCAATTCACCCGACAGAAAAGCCTGTTGAACTTATGGAGTGGCTGATAAAGACTTATACCAATGAGTATGACACTGTACTGGACAACTGTTGTGGTGTTGGAAGTTCTGGGGTGGCTTCTGTACTGAACGATAGGAAGTATATTGGCAGGACTATTACTGTTCCGTTGCGATAGCACGAGTCCTTAAGGCACTGAAACGACCAAAACAACTGGAGCTACATATTTGAAAATTAAGGAAATATATTATCGATATGATTCCAGATTTTATGTCACACTTTGTTCCGATGAGGATATAAGTGTTAGTGATTTTTTAGGTTCATCCTGTGAAGTTGGATGTGAGGAATATGAGGTTTTCAAGAGAACTGCCAAGGGAGTTTGGATTCGAGACAAATATGGCTGTGGATACAAGAAGTTTGTTTTGAATCAGGCAAGGAAACGATTTGCATATCCTACCAAAAAACAGGCTTTGGAGTCTTTTATTAAACGGAAGAAAAGTCAATTGAAACATCTTGAAAGAGGACTGCGTGATACGAATTACGCATTACAAGTTGCATTAACTATGAAGATTGGAGAGGATGAAAATAAATTAAAATGAAAATCCTCCATTATACTGACTTCCACGTTGCCAACAAGAACCCCGGCACCAGAACAGATGATTACCATGCAGTCTGCCTGAAAAAGCTTGAATGGGTATATGAGACAGCAAGCGACAAGGGGTGTGACCGTGTGGTGTTCACTGGCGACTTCCATCATGAGCCAACCTTCTGCCGATATGACTCTTTCGATGCAATAAAACAGTTGCTTCTACGGTATGGAATCATTACGTATTGTGTGGCAGGTGAGCATGATCTGGTGGGCCATTCATTCACCTTTTTTGATGAATCCCCATTAAGGTCTCTCTGTAGGAACGTTGACAATTTTAGGTTTGTATACGACAAGATCGAGGATGATGGTTTTGTTTTTTGGGCAAAGCATAAGACTGTAGGGGTTGAAGGCACATTCCCCGTATATAATGATGTTGACAGTTCCAAATGCAATATCCTTTTATGTCATGATCTTGTTGGCCAAAAGAAGATTCTGGGTAAGGGGAGTCGTATGTTGATGACCTCCGAACACAAGCTCCCCTTCGATCTGGTGTGCTGTGGTGATTTGCATGATGGGTTTGAACCACATAAGACAGACAATACGTGGTGGGTGAATCCGGGAAGCCTTTTACGAAGGACAGTGAAGGACATCAACCGAAAGCCAAAATGTTACGTGATCGATATCGTCAAGGGATGTGACCCAATCGTTGAAACAGTGTATTATCCTGATGCGGCCCGTGGTGAGGATATTTTCTGTCGCAAGGAAAAGACAAAAGAGGTTTCCCGTGATGGAGTGATTGATGTGGTGAAATCACTGGATGCAAAAAAAGTGGTGATAAGGAAGTTTGAAACCCTTTTTAATGAGTATCGTGAGTTGAAACAAGTGGAACCCGATGTGGTGGCGATTTTTAATACGATGTTTGAGAATGTCAAGGAGTAGTTTCATGGGCGAATTTAAGAGATATTGGGATGAAGAATTAAAGATAGGTGTGGCAGTCCGTTATAGAAAAATTGACCATTTCTTCTATAAACGCCCTTTTGCTTCTGACTGTGAAACTGTGACCTACCTACACCCTATAACTCTTTATGGTTCTTATGGTTTGGCATATCATTCAGGTCACAAGGGAGTACACATTTCTGACTATAGGGGGTCTCAACATATAGTGGACATTTCTGGGCAGATGGAAGTAACGATTGCCTCCAACTATAGCATCTGTGAGGAAACTCCTGACTATAAGGAATTTTACCATAAAAACATGATGTCGTTCTACTCTCCAGAAACCAAGCTTATGCCTCTTATTGGTTATGTCGTGTTTAAGGAGAAAATCACTGACCCATTACACTCAATGTACGAAATGAGGAATAACATTGAAGTTACTGGGAAAGCAATTGAATGTGACCCTAACCTTAGCGGTGATTGTCTTGGACAGATGGCAATGGTGATGACAATGGGAAATGCTGTCCACAACACAATCTGTGCGACTCCATTTAAGTCCTTGTTTTATAACAGACTCCTGTCCTGTGTGCGTTTGGAGGGTGGTTCTGATGAGACTGTGCTTGTCAGGATAAAGGATATTAAGCCTATAGTACCTTGTGCTTATGATCTTGCAACTAAATGGAGAGTTCCTTCATCTGACATTTCGCTTGACAAATATGGACCAACTATGATACATTTGATTTCTGACAACGAAATAGCTGAAATCAATACTATTGGTTACATAGCCAAGTTTAGTGGTGGAAAGTCCAATTGCATTTATAGTTACGAAATGTCGGACGAGATTAAGGGACACTCAGTGGCAGGATGGAACGCGATAGTCAGGAAGGATTGACATGAAAAAGAAGTTCAAACTCAAAGGTAATATCGGCAGTTCGTTCATTTCTGCTGGATCATATCAATTTATTGACCCTGAACAAAGGAATTTACAATTTTGGGTTCGTTTTTTAAGAGGTGAAATAGAACTAGTCACAACCAGCAATGAACTTATCGATTATGTGACAAAAACGATCAGTACTGAAAATTTGAGTTCAGAGGATGCCGAAAGAACGAATGAAGAGGAAGTTGATCATCGACAGGAAGTTTTGAAGTGGTATGAATCTTTACCAGAGCAACAAAAGGAATATGCTAGGGATCTTCGTTGGGTAGTATCCGCAGAACCACCCTGTTGCTCTGAAGATTTTCTGCGTGGAACTATTATTGCTTTGTGAAAACAATCAGATAGGACTAAAAAATGACCCAATCAAAAGAGAACCAAATTAAAATAAACAACCACTTTCAGGATCTCCTTGGAACAACAAAGGAGTTTGAACAGGTTAAAACGGGGATTGACACTTACTCATTGAAGGTCGGCACTCGTCTGTACGTTGTCAATTATGCAGACTGGGGATTTGGACTTAACCTGAAAAGTTGTGGTGATAGCCTATTGAAGGATGATATTGCCAACATGTTTTGCGGTGAGGTTTACGTTTATGAGTGGGGAAACAAAATAGATGTGAATCATTTGGAAACCATACTTCTGGATATTGATGAAAATGCCAACTTCGATTGCCTTAGTGATGACATTGATGATGACGTTGAACGGTTTGAAAAACTGATCAGAACAATGGATGAGTTTAATGAAGGTAAAAGACCATTTGATGAAAAGTTTATGAATCTGGTGACTAAGGTTTATGGCCGTGGATGCTAAAAAGGAGGATTTTATGAGCGAAAAACAAGTGCTCCGACAGATGAAAAAGATAATGAAAAACCCTGATGAGGAACGGTCTCTTCAAACATCCAATAATGTTTCGGAATTCATGTTTGAAAATTTGGATAGGATGGACCTTATCGAGGCTCTATGCTACTGGCGCAACAAATACGATGCCCTTCAAGAAAAGATCAATCAGGAAACACACGACCAGCGAATGCAACGACTGCTGGCAGAGACATCTGGAATTATCATGCAGGAAGGTCCCATGTTGCCACCTGCCAATGAGATCCCACTGTTCCGTGCATATCCCGAAAACCCTGATTTTCTCATTCGGGAAACTGGTACAAAACAGGAAATTGTAAGGTGGAATGAATGCACAGGCAATTTTGACGTGGTAAGTGAAGAGGAGGCAAAAATGGTAATCTCAATCCCTATTGATCAAATTAAAGAGACCAGAAGTCACGATGTCAAAAGGCGGAAGTTCACTGATGGCTTGATGATTGAGCCTTCCTTCCTGACAAAGATCCGTACAAGAATAACAGTGGAGTGTTGGGGTGATAATGATCATCATGCATGGAACCAATTGGTGGATATCAAAAATCAGATAGATGCCGATTTGTTTGGAAGAGAAAAACCGAAAGTTAAGGACAGCTACTTCCACAATAACGATGATGGGTATGCTATCTGTCGGGTTGAACGATTGGAAGAAAAGAAATAATGACGACAAACATTGAAGTTAGCCCTGATGACGTGAAAAAGTGTCTTAATTTTGCATGGCAGATATGCAAATCTGATAGTCAAGCATCAAATGACTTTGGACGTGGAGATTTGTTGAGGTCTTTTGGAGATCGGGTTGCTGATTGTGCTGAAGGTAAAATTGCTGAATGTGCATTGGGGCAGTTCGCATTGGATCACTTTGAAACTAAAATTGGATTTGATTTTTCCATTTATTCAGACAAGCAGATTACCGATTATGGTCAAGATATTGATTTCATTGTTAAAAATGGTTCGAAATTCAAATGCAGTTCAAAGGTGGACGTTAAGGCGACAAGAATGGGGTCTCAATGGTTGTTAATTGAAAGACACAAGTTTCTGGCTGATGCCTTCGTTCTTGTTCGAGTTGATTTTCCACATGACATTGAGCATAATATGGAAACATTAAAAGGAATCTCAGGTCAAAAAATCAATGCAGAAGTTGTTGGGTTTGCCTATTATTTTGATATGATTGATCGGTTAACGAAAGAACCATTGATTAGGTTTCGCAAAGGTGACAAGTTGTACAAGCCTTTGATGTATGAGAAATTAGGAAAAGATGTGGAAATAACAGCCTCCTTATTGAAAAGCAAATTTGATTCATACAATGTGGACGGAGATGTTAAACATGTTGGTTTTCCTTTGAAAGCCAAAGATAATTTCGCACTGCCAGTTTGCCTGTTAAGGAGAGAAGAAAACGAATGGAAGAAGTTTTTTGACCTAATTGGAAAATCGTCATTTGAAAAAATAAAGGAGGGAAATGATACACAAGGAAGTTAAATATGGGTTTTCTGATGTTGTGATGTTGCCAGCCATTGTTTCAGCGATTGATAGTCGTTCACAATGCAATCCTTTTGATGGTAATGATATGCTCCCTCTTATTACATCCCCCATGTACAGTGTTGTTGACGATAAGAACATTGGGCTATTTACAAAAGAGAAGATTTACGGTGTTTATCCTAGAGGGTGCAAGTGGACAGAGGAAATACGTAATACGTTTAAAGCTTATGGCTTGGACGAATTCATTAAGGAATTTATTCAAAACCAAAAAGAGATTAATGGGGATCGAATTATAATAGACATGGCTAACGGACACATGCAGAAATTGCATAATGTCATTAGATTGTCCAAGGCAAGATACGGAGATAGGATATTTCTTGTTGTGGGTAACATTGCTCACCCTGAGACATTTAAGACTCTCTGTGAAGCTGGTGCTGATGGTGTCCGTTTGGGCGTGGGCACTGGGCAAGTCTGCATTTCGAGTTGCAACACATCCATCCACTACCCAATGTGTTCTCTTATTGACGAGTGTAATCAAATAAGAAAGAACAATAATCACTTGTCAGAAAAAAAGATATTTGCAGATGGTGGCATGAGAAATTTCGATGACATCATAAAGGCACTTGGATTAGGTGCTGATTATGTAATGTGCGGTAGTTTGTTCAATAAGATGCTTGAAAGTTCTGGGAACACCTACTACAAGACAGGGTGGACGGATAAGAACAAAAAACCAATCGATGCTTACAAGGTTGACCAATATGACTTCTGTACTAAACTCAAATTCAAAAATGGGCTTGAACTGGTGAAGGAATACTACGGGATGTCCACTAAAAGAGCCCAGCGTGAAATGGGACATGAGAATCTTAAGACATCGGAGGGGATCTTGAAAATAAACACAGTAGAGTATACCATCGGGCAGTGGACAGAGAATTTTATCCATTACCTGCGTAGTGCCATGTCTTACACAGGTAAGCGAACATTGAAGGAGTTCATTGGAGGAGTTGATTTTCAGGTAATTACTCCACAGGCGTTTCAGGCGTTCATAAAGTGAAAGGAACCACATGAAAAAAGAAGAAAAAGTCAAGCTGTTGAAAAAGCTGGAATCGTATGTTGAAAGGAGCCAGAAGTTGACCCATTCATTGATGGCTATCGGACATAACTGTGAGGGAAAGACAATCAGGGCCTTGGATGATTTATGCACGGAGGCCATTGATATTGCTTGGATGGCTGTTGGGGATGAACATGGTTGGGTTAATTGGATGGTCTGGGACAATGATTTCGGGAAGAAGGCCCATGATGTCACTTCTCCAACAGGAAAGAAGTGGAAGGTGAAGACGTGGGGACAATTAGTTGACGTTATGGAGGATGGAAATGAGTGAACCAAAAGTCCTTCACCTGACCCTCAAAAAGAAGTGGTTTGATATGGTGGCCTCTGGGGAGAAAAAAGAGGAATATCGGGAGTACAAGCCATACTGGAAGAAGCGTTTGTTTAATTATGAGTTAAAAGATTTTGGTTATTTAGTTTCTGAAAAGAAGTTTGACATCGTTGAGTTCAGAAATGGCTACTCAAAAGATAGCCCCAATGTGAAAGTGAAGTGTGAACGTGTTTGTGTGGACAGTAAAGGAAACCCAGAGTGGGGGTTTGATAGTGAAAGCCCTAGATTGACAATTGTTATAAAATTAGGCGACATCATAACAGAACAACAGAAAGAAGGAACGAAATGAAGATCTATCTTGTGCATCCGATCAGTGGGCTATCTGCAGATGATGTTTTTGGGTATTACGAAAAGACAGCAAGGGAGCTCACTGAACTTGGCTATGACGTTCTGACTCCTGTTTATGCAAAGCAACATCTGCGGTGCGAGAAGGAGTTTCGTGCAACTGGGTACAAATCAGAGTGTTCAACCAACCATGCTCTTTTTACGAGGGATAAATGGATGGTTAAACAGGCGGACATCATTTATGCAAACTTTCTTCTTGCTAAGGGTGTTTCAATCGGTAGCATGATGGAGCTGGCTTGGGCATCTGACAGTGACAAGCACGTGGTCGTTTCAATGCAGGAAGAGAACCCCCACCAACATGCCTTCGTCCTTGAGGCCTCTTCTGTCATTTATAACAATCATGAGAAAGCAATGGAGTACCTGAAGAACATCATTCAAAAAAGGTTCTAACGAAAAGAGTTGACTGCTAAGTTCTTTTGTGCTACTATCCCTCCATCAACAACAAATTGGTGGAGTTTTTATGCAGAAACCTGAAAAGAAAACCCATGATTTCAATCGTGGGATGATTTTTCAGCAATCTGTTTTGTTTTTTTCGATATTAGTTTCCATGTGTGGAAGGATCATTATCAAAACTATGAAAAGAAGAGATGACAGATTGACTTTTACTCTCCAAATCGATGAGGAGGTTGACAAGGCTATCAAGAATTTGCGTGACAAGCATCGAGTAAATATTTCGGCTGTTTGTCGAGACGCTATTGTGGAGAAGAACAAAAAACTAGAATCAAAATGAAATTTGACAGTCAATACAGCAGAAGTTTTCCAAGTGACCGATTGAGCGACACAAAGCTAAAATCGATTCATGACCTTGCTGTCCTGATCAGGAGGACAAAGAACGAATTGTCAAAAATAGTAAATTCTGACTTGCTTCACTACTTCAAAATCTCCAAGTTTGACTTCCAAAAGGAGTTCAGGCCACTACTTATAGATAAAATACCCAGCAACTTCTATATCCAGCTATGTGACGATGTTTCCGTTGCTTATGCCAACAAGTTCACGCAGATCAAGCAAAAGATGATATTCAAGGAAATTTTGTCTCTGAGCATTTTGTTTTACGTGAGAGATTCCAAAAAACACCGTAAAGGTGAAATAAAAGAGATTAAGAGGAAAACTCGTGAGACGCGACTGTCAAAAACACTCACGTATTTAGCAAAATACGGTGATGACAAAATAATTACTTGGCTTCCTGAATTGCTTTCCAAGGAAGTTGAACCTAAAAAGATTAAGTACTATCAGCAAATTCTGGCCTGTATTTCCAAATTTGGGATTACTCGATTGATGGAAACAGCCCTGTCACGCAGGGACAGGATTATCAAGAAATACAGCGAAGTACCGATTGAATTCAAATCATTAACATTCCGTGGAAGAAGCAGACTGAAAGGGGCTATTCTATCCTACAATAAGGATTTTGACTCAACAATCAAGGCCTTCATTAATATTTCTTGGATTGAACGCAACTCGGTGATGTCAATCCCCGTTAAATACGCGAAGTCATTCCATGGCTCAATGAAGCAGTATCAGAACAAAACTGATACTTTTTACAAGATTTGTTTCAATGATAATGGTGACATCCGTATTGTTTTGTCCTGTAAAGGTAAACGGGAGTTGCCAGAAAATAAGAATAACTTCGTTGGAATTGACGTAAATACGAAGCACAACCTCCTTCAATGCTCAAATGGCTCGTCAATTGACTTTGATCGTAGAACAATGTCAAAACTTGCAGATGAATTGAAAAAGGTTGACGAACTGAAAGCCATCGACAAGGATTACGTCGCTGGCAAGCGTAAAACTCGTATTATGAATCATCTTCGAAGGGAGATTCATAGTAAGATCCGTCATTCCATGTCCAACATGTGCAAGGGATTCAACGCCTCTGGCGTTAACCATGCAGTATTTGAGAATCTTGACAATGGATTCGGAAAGAGCCACGCCAAGACACCAGATGATTTGAATCAAAATCGGATGATGAATGAACTTCATCTGAGTTCATTGAAGAATGAATTTGATCATATCGCAAGGAATTACGGAATAGCAACATCGTACGTCCACAGCGAATACACGTCACAGACGTGCTCTCAATGTGGTTGCGTTGACTCGGAGAATCGAGAGTCACAGGAAGAATTTAAGTGTGTTGAATGCGGTTATGAGTGTAACGCTGACGTGAATGCCAGCGTGAACATCCGTGATCGGGTTGGTCTGACAGTGTTAAGGACCAGCTTGTTAGATGAGAAAATCAATGGTAGCGGTGTTTACGAGCCGAAGGCCCTCCCAAGGGACAAGGTGAAGGAAACGCTGTTATCGCTCCGTAAACGGCCAGACTCAATGGATAGGCTGGCCAAAGAACCTGCGTTTAAATCTGATTTTAGATTTACGTAGATTTTAGTTTACGGAGTCAATTCTTGCTCTTAAGGAGTGCCGTGCCGAACGCAGGTTCCTTTTTGATGTGGATTTTGAAAACAAGACACCAGAAGGTCAAGCACATTATGATGAGTTTCTTGGAAAGCTAAAAAAGATTGAACTTGACCCAGAATATGTTCAAACTCTCACTATCTTTTCTGAAGGTAAGACAAAAAATGGATATGCGATTGTGACTGAACCTTTTGATGTCCAGTTTGAGATCGGAAAATTGCCTGAAAAGGTGGAGTTGAAGACTGATGAATACCTGTACCTTGGCATTTTGAACGATGAAAGTGAGGATTGATTATGATTGTTACTCAAATGAAAGAAGGCGATTTAACCATTGAACAACAGATCAATGAAACAGTCAGGAAAGAACTGAATGTCAACCCTGAAAGTTTCTATGGAAGTCAAAGCAACGCAAAGGCTTTCCGTGTTGGACTTGGTGGAAGCGGAACGGAGTTGGTGAGAGCATTCATGTATGGAATGTATGGAAATCAAAGGAAATATTAATTATGACAGCAGAACGACAGACGGATTTTTTTGTAAAGTATCATAACATCTTTATGAACAGAAACCTACCAATGACAGAGACCTGTATGTGCTGGGGATTGGATGTCGGAGATGGGTGGTACTGTCTCATCGACAACATGTGCAGGGAACTGACAGAACTCGAAAAGGATTGGGATGTGAGTGTGATCGCAGACCAATTAAAAGAAAAGTATGGAACCCTACGTTTCTATCACCATATTGAGTATGGGAAACGGTGGGCGGTCAAAGAGAATCCTGTACGGAGGTTCATTGAGAGAACATTGTGGAAGGTAATTGCCAAAATCAACAGAACGGTTCTTCCTAAGATAAACAAGGACTGGTGGATTCCTTTTCCAAACCTCAAGACTAGTACAACCTATTTTGATGGCAAGGAATATATGAAGGATATGTACAGGAATTGCTCACGACAATTGAAGAAGACGAAGGCTGTTGACAATCTTGATGACCAGCTTGACTGGATTGTTGACCGTTACGAGGCTCTTTCAGGTGAGGTGTGTGATCAGTGTGGCACCTACGGGACTTTTGAAAATCCAATTACTCCGAGGCAAGGATGGCTTGTTCAAACAATCTGCAAAAAATGTTTAGATGAGGATGAAAAATCCCAACAGAAACCAATTGACAATCCACCGCCACTGTGATATCCTGTATTTATTCAACGACGAAAAGGAGAAAAAATCATGCATATCTTTCAGAAAATTGAGATCGATCTTGACAACTATCGGAAATATATCTGCCTTGTTGATGATGTCGGCGAGGAGATTTTCAATGAGGATGAACATAAATGGTTGGTTCTTTTCTTCCGTGAGATTGAACAGCAGGATTTCAAACAGGCCCGATGGATGGTTGAACATTGCCCAGACTCATTGGTGAATGCAGACATCCTTAAGAAGCTGAAATGTGTGCTTCTGTCAGGGAATCAGTTGTATTCTGGGTATCCTCTAGTTGGTGATTCAATGCGTCGTGTGCTGTAGGTGGAAGGGGATTTATGTTTGAATCTATCTTATTTTTCGTATTCTTGTTTTTGATAGGGTCTTTTGGTTGCTCATCAACATTGGAGTTTTTCGCTATTATTGGTCTGTCGATTTTGTCTGTAATTTGTTTCCAACTGTGTGACATCAGGCATAAGCTGACAAGGAAATAACATGAAACCAGCAGAAGGTGGAAGAAGAACAAGGATTCGCAAAACACAACCTGATAGGAAAAAACGACATTACCCTTCACGACTTAAGGTAAAATATGACGGTGTTGATTATCCTCCGAACGGTTGTGATGTTGTTGAGTCAATGGCACGTCCAAAAGTTTACTTGGAATCATTATGCAAATAGAAAGTAGTATATGTTCAATCCGATAGGTCATTCTCCAACAGCTTCAATGTTTGGTTTCTGTGAATGTGACTCTTGCCGAAATGGTAGAGGTTCTGTTTGTCCTACTTGTGGCCAGTCTATTGGTGGGACTTCTGTTGAAGAAGATCCGTTGTACATTCCCTACAAAGAAATTGAGAATTATCACTTGTTCACTATCAGGTGCCGATTCAAAGATGCTCCCGAATTGGACTTGCATCGTAGTACTCTCAAGAGGATGGGGTATGCTGTTGGCCCTAGCCGTGGTTCTGACGGTACAGGTGGATTACCAATAGGATGGTGTTATTTTCGATGCAACGTCAAGAAAGATAGCGTTATAAAAGAGGATATGGATTACATGGTTAAATGGGATCAGAGATTTGGTGAGATAACAAAAGAAGAAAAAGATCAATGGAGTAAAGGATTATGAACTTCGTTAACCTCCACCGCCATGATGAATACTCCATGCGTGATGCAATCGGAACCTGTGAGCAGTATGCAAAGCTCCTGAAGTCCCGTGATGAAAAGTATATGAGCGTCACCAATCACGGTTCTGTCGGCGGGTGGATCAAGCAGAGGAACGTGTGTGAGAAGAACGGGTTGAAGGCCATTTACGGGATGGAGGCCTATCATGATGACTACCGTGGTGACGACCCAGAAGAAAAGAAAAAGCACCGTTCGGCCAACCACCTGATCCTGATTGCCAAAAACTATGAGGGGTATTCCAACATCATCCGTATTCACAATGATGCCCAACTTAATGGTTTCTACTATACTCCCCGTGTAAATGATGAGGCACTACGGAAGTGGGGGAAGGGGATTATCTCCAGCTCGGCCTGTTACGCTGGTGAAATTCCAAGGCTCCTGACTGCTGGGGAAACTGAAAAGGCAAAGGAACGTTACCAGTTTTACAAGTCCTGTTTCGACTCCTTTTATATCGAGATCCAACTGATTGAAATGAAGGAACAGGTTGAATTGAACAGGAAACTGATTGCTTTTGCCAAGGAAGTAGGGGCTCCGTTGGTTGCAACTCAAGATAGTCATTACCTTTATGCTGAGAATACAACTACCCACAAGATCATGATGTGCATCCGTCAGAAGAGGACTGTGGAGGAAACAGAGAAGACTGATGACGATACGTGGACATTCAGTGTGGAGAACCTTTACTGTCGTTCCTATGAACAGGTGAAGGACTTGTACTATAATGGATTTCTGGCTGATGGGGTACAGATCACTTTTAAGGATGATGTTTTTACAGAAGAGGTTTTCAATGAGGCCTGTGCCAATACCGTAAAAATAGCAGAGGAAGTGGAAGACATAAAAGTGGATACATCAATCAAGCTCCCCAAAATATGTGATGATTCCGAAAAGGAGTTTAAAAGGCTGGTGATGGAAGGATTTCATGCGTTATCCCTTGACAAGAAGCCCAATGCTGATGTATATTTGGCACGTATCAAACACGAGATAGATGTCATAACTCTGGCTGGCTGGTCTGACTACTTCCTGATCGTTAAGATGATTGTGGATGAGGCTCGTAGGTTGAAGGGTGACTGGGGCGTTGCGAAAGGGCGCGGATGCTTTAGAAATTTTTGCCCTGTCATAAAAGCTGACAATGTTCAAGTTCCTATTTGTGATATCAAAGTGGGTGATTATGTTTATAGTCATGATGGAACAGTCAATAGGGTTTACGACACATTGGTTTATGACATTGACGAGGAGATTGTGAGTATCGATTTCTGTTGTTGGGCTGGCGAGATCGAATGTACAAAAGACCACAAGATTATGATTTACAGGGATAGCCTTCAGGTATGGGAACATGCTGGCAATTTGAAGGCAGGTGATGTTGTATGCTCTGTTTTTGATAAGGACCGCAAGGAATTGAATAAGGGACGGACAGTAGCAAACGTCAAGTTCAGTCACTACAATGGCAAGGTGTATGATTTGTCAGTTGAAAATACTCATACGTTCAACATATCAGGAGCTGTAGTTTCGAATTCAGCAGGAGGTTCGCTCGCATCCTATGTTTTAGGTATCGTAGGCCTTGACCCAATTGAGTATGATCTGGACTTCGCCCGTTTCCTTGACTTTTCGAGAACAGAGACGACAGTTTGCACTTTTGAGATTGGAGGAGTGAATGAAAAAGATCAGATTTAGGCAGTCTCGTGAAGCATTAATCCTTGATATTTTACTCGTTCCATTCGGGGTTATTTATTCGGTTCTACTTCAAGGTTTTCCAGAAACTGTTAGGGAATTGAAAAATTTGCCATACAGGTACAAAACAGGATGGGGTCGGACTGGATGGTTCTTAAAACAGGTGATTTTCTAAAAGGAGCTAGAAATGGACAAAAAGCATTATGTAACGATTGAGGATTTTAAAAAGAGCAACAACTATAGGGAGCTGGCACCTTGTTGTGGGAGATGCAAGTTTTTCTTTTTCGAGCCAGCCAAAAGTTCTTGTGGACATCCGTCACTCCGAAATAGAATGCCAACGACTTCGGGTTCTTATTGTGGTGGGTTCTCTCAATCAAATTTCAAATAAAAGGAGTTCTAAAAATGGATGATCAAAAGTATTATTTCTTGGAGGATGTCGGTGTGGTGGTGACGGAACCATTGTGGAATAAGGTGAGGGGCTTGTACCCAAAAGACTATGAGAAGACAAAGATGCTGGGATGTACCATGAGTGACAATTCCCACACTGTATTCATGGAGCACAAGACATTGAGGTTGTTCAGAATGGGCTGGGGAACAAAAGGGAACCAGTTCGTAGTGGCACAGGTGTTTAGTGATGAGGCTTGGCGTGACACTGACCTCGATGACTCTTTCCTGTATGATGAAGCTGATTTCACAAGAATGGAATTTGTCAGGGAGGTTGAATGACACCTGTACAGAAAGTAAAATGGGCGATATTGGACAAAGTAGCACAGTGGGAAAAGGGAGATCCGCCTCCTTATCCCTGTGAAAATGTTGATGAGTTGTTTGACAAGTTGGTCAGTGATGAAGGCCATTATGATGCGAAGAATGAAATCAGGCATGGCACCGTAGAAACAAAACTCAAATGTGAATTTACAAGGCATTATGAGAGCAAAGCAGTAGCCATGCAAATGCCAGACAAAACATGGGTAGGTTGGACTTTTTGGTATGGTGGAGGTAAACATGGTGAGCCAGAAGCAATCGACTGGATGGAGGAAGCATACGAAGTGAATTGCATGGAGGAACAGAAGATGGTGACTATCCAAACGTTTTCAAAAAAGGACGCAACAGAATGAGCGAAATCCAAGAGAATAACAAAGTCTTCACGACCATGGGGGCCTCCAACCATTCAAAGGATGACAGGGAGCAGAACGACTATTATGCCACTGACCCAAAGGCCATTGACTTCCTTTTACAGGACTGCCCAATCAAGTTCTTGACTGAGGTTCCTATCCTTGAGCCTTGTTGCGGTGGTGGGCATCTCGCAAAAAGACTTCAAGATTTAGGATATTTCGTTCAAGCTCAAGACCTATTTGATCATGGATATGGCTTTATCGGACATGACTTCCTGTACTCTTTTGATAAATGGCAGGGGAACATCATCACAAACCCACCATACAAATATGCGAAAGAGTTTGTTGAAAAGGCTCTTGATGTGGTGAGTGATGGGAACATTGTTGCCATGTTTCTTAAGCTATCCTTTTTGGAAGGTAAGGGAAGAAAGAAGATGTTCCTTCGAAATCCACCACGTTTCCTTTTGGTTTCTGCCAGTCGGATGCTTTGTGGAAAAAATGGGTCTTTTGATTATGCCCAAGGAAGTGCTGTAGGTTATGGCTGGTATGTGTGGGTAAAGGGATACACTGGTAGGCCTGAAATACTGTGGGGGAACTAAGATGAAAATAGTAGAAGTGAAAGAGAAAACTGTTTTTGATTGTACCACCGACGAAGAATTGGGCAACCACTATCGTAGGGACATTTATGGCAACTGGTCAGAGGAAATTTGTGAAGCCATAGGTCATTTTGAAAACATTCAAAATAAAGACACAATCGATGAACTTGAAAAATCTTATCAGCAATTCCTTGTTGATGATGCTAAAAAGTATGGAAATTGCTGGCAGTGCAAGAATCACGTGAATCAGACAGTTTTTGAAAGTAGTGGTTTGTATAATGATTATGTTTGTCACAAGGGGCTGTCCCCAGTGTTAAAATGTTGTGGTTTTGTTTGGAGGTAGTCTTTTCGATATTCCGCCCCCTCTGAAAGAAGGAATTACCAACACATGGAAGAAAACTCACAATCAAATTTTATTCATAGGATCGAACGAAAAAGACTGGCTGATTTAGTTCCAGCATCATACAATCCACGCACCATTACGGAAGAGGCCATGCAGGGGCTGGGTGAGAGTCTTGGCAGGTTCGGGGTACTGGCACACATCATCTGGAACGAAAGAACTGGGAACATCGTAGGAGGCCACCAAAGGCACAAGAAACTAATGCAACTTGGTGAAGAGGAATCTGATGTGGTGATTGTTGATTTACACCCATCAGAAGAGGTGGCACTGAATATCATCCTTAACTCCAAGCACATCAAAGGGGACTTCTCACAGGGGGCCATTGAAGCATTGAGAGTTGCTGAGGCAAAGGCAGGTCAGGTATTCAATGATCTGAAACTTGATGATCTCCTTGCTGAACTGGAAAAGAAGGTGAAGAAGCCGAAAGACAAGGCCCCCCAGCAGGAATGGGTTGATGCAGATCCTTTAACTGAAAATACTGAAATGATTGAGCCTCTGGTGGTGTGCCCAAAATGCAACAGCAAATGGCAACTCAAGGATAACACTGTGGTTTTCGATGCAACAAAACAGGAATCTGAAAAGAAGGGAACCAACCCATGATCAAAAACTGGCCTATTAAGCGCATGAAGATTGACGAACTGATGGACTCCCCGACCAATGAGCGTTTTATCAAGGAGTCCAACTATGAGGGTCTTAAATCCTCTCTTCGTCGTTTCGGTGGTGTGGAACTGCCTGTATACAATGAAACAACCCAGCACCTTGTCAGTGGGCATCAACGGGTAAAAGGCCTTAAGGAGCTGGGAGAGACTGAAACTGATGTCATTTGTGTGGAGTTCGATGAGTCAGATGAATCACTTGCCAACCTCACCATGAATAATCCAGAAATCACAGGGAGTTGGACGCAGAACGCCATTGAGCTGGCTCGTAGTGTGGAGGCTGATGATAACCGCCTGTTCAAAGCCCTGAATATGGAGCCCCTGATGAAGGAACTCAACAAGTTGGTTCCAAAGGTGAAGATTGATGATGATTGTTCAATGAAGCTACCAGATCCAGATTTCGATATGATATGTCCGTGTTGCCATCATAAGTGGCTGATTGGGTCTTCTGATATCGTGACTCCTATCGATGGAGGAAAGCCTGATGGTCAACTGCCTGAAAATGAGAATCTGAATAATTTCGATATTAATTAACCTTTTCAACTGCGTAACTAATTCAACTAGAGGAAAACAAAACAATGGCCAAAGCAACTAAGTGTAACAAAGACCTTTTTGATGTCGTCCGTCGTATTGGAAGAGTAAGTAATCTCACAACCATTGAGCAAAATGACCTTGTAGAGTCCGCAATCAAATGGGTAGGAAATAACTGCTGTCCTATGGATGTCTTTGGATTAGAAGTGCTTAAGGATGCAATGGAGGAAGTTGTTGAACTCCCTGTTATCGATCCAGATGATATTGTGAGTGTGGAGGATTGAGCCTGAATATTTATGGCAGACTTTGTGATTTCCGATACACATTTCTTTGATTCCCTTATAATACGCCACACAAAAAGAGGTAGAAAAGATCCTCTCACTGGCAAGTTCAAGCTGTTCCAAGATGAGTTTTTCATGAATTCTCACATGATCAAGGAGTGGAACTCGGTTGTAGGACCAAAAGACACAGTTTTTCACCTTGGGGACTTTTGCTCACGATGCTCACCTGAACAGGCTGAAATCATCTTTGAACTACCAATATCTTTACGACACAGGCTTCCTGATTCAACGTCTCTAGCTTGCGTATAGAGCTGTATACAGCTCCAACACAGAGGCCAGTGACTCCACAGGCTTAATATCCCTACGTTCCGTAGGTACTGAGATAAAATCTTCTACCAAACCCATACAAGCGATTGTCTGGGCTGATTTTGTATCTCTATCCATTGTGAATCCGCAGGATTCACACAGATAAGTTCTGTCATTAAGGTTATTTGTGGAGTTCTTCTTTCCACATTTCGGACACAACTTCGTTGTTGGATGTTTCTTGTGAACCACTCTGGTAGTATTTGACTGTTTTAGTCTTGTTTTTATCCTACCGAGTACGCCATGCGTCATCGCTTTTCCGAAAAGCGATGATTGCCATCCTTTCAGGTTCTCATCCTGAATACAGATGGTTTCAAATCTCTGTTGGAGGCCGTGGACAAATTTATTTGTCACGTCCTTCTTCCTGTTATTTACCTTTTGATGCTTCTTGGTGAAACGCTTTTTTGCCTTCCAATAATTGGCACTACGTTTTACCTTCTTCGCGTAAATACGTTGAAGTCTTTTAAGCTTCTTAGTTTCCTCATTCGGAGTGAAGTTGTATTTTTCTCCTGTAGAAAGAACGATCTGGTCCTTAATCCCCATGTCAATTCCCACGACAGATCCTTTTGGTGCTTTTGATTCCTTCTTCTCAGAGAATCCTGTACATTGGATATACAGTCCATCAGGACGGCGGCACAGCTTCGCTGGCCCCCATTCAACAATGTCATTGATGATTGGATTGTCTAATCCTGTCACATTTACGAATCCAATTCCAACCAGTTTAATTGAATTGTGAGAATGTTTTTTATAGTCTTTTTGTTTTGTAAATCTCCAAGTTGTTCCATGTTGATAAAAGTGGATGGTATCAACTTCTGATTTAAATTTAAAACTTCCTACTTTTTGACCCTTCTTTCTACAAGTTGATAATGTTTTAAGATTAGATATTAGGTTTATTTTTACAATCTGCTTAACCTGAGCTGGAAGATCCTCTATTGATCGTTCCTCGGTATGTGTGATTTTATTCTTGTCACTCCAAATAACTGGAACTTTGTCAATCTTGGTGTCGTAGAAACAGATATTGTTGGAGGCAATTATATCATTTGTTAGATATTTTACCTGAGTGAATATTGAATCTGTGAGTTTTCTTTTTGATAAAGACATCTTAGAGTCATCAACTTTGAAATCAATCTGGTTGATTTTCATTGACGATCTTCGTAGCTTGGTAGCTCTTTTGGTCTTTACTCTTTGTGATAGCTCATCCATACTGATTGATCTGATTATCGAAATTTCTTGATTATCAAGATTTTATTCCTTCACGCAAATAAGAACGATTATCGAAAAATCGTCGCGCAAAAATAAATCGTAAATTATTTTAGTCTTTTTAAAATCGATATTAATGTAAATTGTTAAGGAGCAGTATAATGGCAGACTTTGTGATTTCTGATACTCATTTTTTTGATTCTTCAATTATTAGACATACAAAAAGAGGATTCATAAATCCTCAAACTGGAAAATTCAATCTATTCAAAGACGAATTTGAAATGAATAGGCATATTATTGAGTCTTGGAATTCAGTAGTTAGTAAAAAAGACACTGTTTTTCATTTGGGAGATTTTTGTTCTAAATGCACCTATACTCAAGCTAGGGTCATCTTCAACAACCTCAATGGTAATATAATCCTCATTGCTGGCAATCATGACATTGAAACTGAAGGTGTTATGGACATCCTCCGAAAACTCCCGTTTAAATCGATTGTCGAATATCCTATCGTTTATGATCGTTATATCTTTTCCCATAAGCCCTTACGTCAATCAGGAACTTTTATAAATGTCCATGGTCACTCCCATGGAAAATCAGGAAAAGGTATAGATGTTTGTGCTGAACTTTTGGGTTTTCGTCCTCTTTCGATATTGGAACTAATGGGTGAGCATGAAGAAAAAGTTGCTAACCACGTTAGTGAAGGAAAACAAACCAATGTCAAAAACACCCCTCCCAAAGTCCAAGGTACCAAAAACAACAAATCGAGTCGGTGGAACAGGGATTTTCTTAAACGAAAAAAAGAACACAGGAAAAACATCATCAATAACAACTCTGACTAATGAGGACTCCGAAGACAATGATAATCAAGAGGGAGTTCTTAAGGCGGCAGAACAGAACAATAACCGTATTATATATGTGACTGGTGATATCAATGACAGTATTGCCACCATGGTTGTCGCCCGTATGCTTGAACTGAATGTCGAAGATCCCAATCACGACATTCTTTTGTTTATCAACTCCGATGGTGGAGAGGTTGATGCGGCTATGGCAATTCATGAATGTATGACCAAACTGATTCATTGCAAGGTCATCACCATCTGTGTCGGGAGGGCTCATTCATGCGGTCAGGTTCTTTTACTGTCAGGAGCCAAAGGAAAAAGGTTCATTACGGAAAACAGCTTTACGTTAGCGCATCAGGTATCTGCAGGTACAGTTGGCAAACTTAGTGAGATGGAGGGTCAGGTAGCCCAGATTAAAACTCTTGAGGAAATGCTTAACCGTATTTACATCGAACGGACAAAAATCACTGCCAAACAGATCGGTGCTATCATGTCACGGGACACATATATGAATGCCGTCGAAACAGTTAAATACGGTATTGCTGACCACATCATCAAAAAGCCATCGGACCTGTACTCAAGAATTAAATAAGATTGGACGGTTCTTTTTGAGTCTTACTTCTGATAGAATATTTCTTCCTGATGGCCAGCCAATAAAACTATGTTCTGGCATGTCCAAGGACGTTTCAGATGGAGCCCACACATTCGGGGAGTTGTATGAACACAGAACTGCCCTTTTTCTCCTTCTGGTTGCACATTATCTGAGCAACTCATGGTGGAGCTACCGTGACAGTAAAGGGTACGATTGTTCTCCTTATATTCTTTGTGGTTGCATGTTGCCAAAATCAAAAGAGGAAATAACGTACCATCTTGATGAATCGTATGTACCAATTCTTGAAACTATAGGGGTGATGGAACTGTCAACTGCCCCTATGTGGAACGGCTATAATATCACTCCCCCGACTGATAGGATAATTTCAGAAGCAATAAGAACAAAAAGAGTTGACAGGGAAACCGAATGATGTTATCTTGGTGTGACTTGAAAGGGAGGGATGGATTATGAAAAAGGTTTTGACAGAGGCTGAGTTGTGGGAGAAGGATCAGAAGAAGCCCAAAATGAAGCAAACGATGAGGGCTAATGGGTTTTCTGCTGAACCACGAAAAGAAGAGTATATTATCCGTGGAATTTGCAAAAACATCATATTTGGGGAAGACGGATTTAATCGACTAGGTGTATTGATAGAAAAATGGATGGATGAAAACTCAAATGATCCAACATTGATTATAACATCGGTCACAGAAGATGGGCAGAATAACGCCATCCCATTCAAAAAATATATTGTTAATTTCCAGCATTGCAACAACTGCATGGAGCAATGGATGCTTGTTAAGTGCGACTGGAAAGGATACAACAAAATCCATTCTCGTTTCATTCAGGAAATACAGCTTTCTAGTTCTTGTTACAAATACGACAAAGACATGAACAAAATAAGCCCGAACATTTTCAATCTGTTGTCTTGTGAGGAAAAGCTTCGCAATCACTCAAGTGCCTTAAAGCCAATGCCAACACAAAAAGAGATAGATGATATTATTGCGGGATGGTCAAATCCACAACAAGAAAAGACAGAATGGGACTCTTTTGATAATAGTGCGGCGAAAAGCATGAATGAGGAATCAATTGAGGTGAAACAATGAGGCATCTGTTTCTGTTATTGGCAGTTTCATTGTTGACGGGTTGCTATTCCGATTTCAGCAAGTTCAGTCAGGATGAAACCAGCACAATCTTCTTCACTTTTGAGAATGAGAAGGATCACCTGTATTTTAAGTTCGACTCCTTATGGTGTAAGACATGTGACAAACATCTTATCACCTTGGACCAGTATTCCCCTATAGGCCAAAGAGACCAATATTACGGGATCAACAAGTTCTACGTCTGCCCAAAATGCTGTAAGACGTACGAGTTAGAAGTTGGATTGAAACTGAAGATGAAGGAGAACAAGAATGGATAAGATGACAAAACCAATGGTGGATTTTTACTACAAAAGGACTCGTGAACATATTGACAGGGTGCAGAAATATATTAGTAAGATACGTGGAATGAATTTCAAAGGTGTCGATCCTGTATTGCTAACATATGAGAAAATGCATGATTTGGGAAAATACCATGAGCCAGAACTTACCCCTTATGTGTACCTAACATGGAGGTACAAAACAGCAAAAGATCCTTTACCTTACATTCCTTCGGATGATGTTGCCAAAGAGATTGACAAGGCAACATTTCACCATGTTACCACTCACAAACACCATCCAGAGTACTGGGACAAAAGTGCAACACAGGAGATGATTAACAGTGACAATCGTGATGAACCTTCCGATGTAATGGTGAATGCGACATCAATGCCTCTAACCTATATCGCTTCCATGATGGCTGACTGGCTTTCAATGAGTGAGGAAAAGAACACGAATGTGAATGACTGGATAAAAAAGAATGTCAATATCAGATGGAAGTTCACCCCAGAACAGGTAGCCCTTATCAATGAGATTGCAAAGAAAGTGAAAGTGGATAAGAATGCACAATAGTGATGTTGTTCTTAAAACAGGTTACTTTGCCAAGATCAAGCAATATCAGGATGCTGGATTTACTCCTGTATCGATTGCAAGAACGGCACCTAGATTTGTTAAAGGTGCTCTCCCGTATCCGTATCTTGCCCCAACCAAGGAACTTTTTCAGGGATGGAAGAAGGGATATTACAATGAATTTGACTATAAGGATATTTTTGAAAGAGATGTTCTAAATCATGTACCCCAACATGATGTATTGTCAGACTTATTGGAACTCACAAAAAGTAAAAAGATCGTCCTGTTGTGTTGGGAAAAGTCAGGTTCCTTCTGTCACCGCCACCTTGTTTCTGACTGGTTCAAAAAGGGTGGATACGAATGTGAAGAATTCTACCTGTCATAGGTCGTTGATGTTGAACCAGTTGCAGTCAGGTGCTTTTTTGTGTTGCTTTTTGTCGATATTAATGCTACCATTGTCTATTAATTTAAACCCCAAAAGAAGGATTTTATAAGAATGAGTATTGAAAGCCTGAAGGATTATGTATTCACCTCAAAATACGCCAGATACCTCCCAGAAAAGAAACGTCGGGAAACATACGAGGAAGCAGTCGAACGAGTCATGAACATGCATCGGAAGCACTTCAACGACAAAGGGATAGATGTGAATGACCTTATTGATCGTTGTGAAGTGGCAATGAAAAAGAAGATGATTTTGGGGAGCCAGAGGGCCATGCAGTTCGGTGGTGAGCCTATTTTGAGGAAGGCCTGTCGGATCTACAATTGTTGCTCGTCGTATTGTGACAGACCAAGGTTTTTCCAAGAAATGATGTGGGTGCTGTTGTGTGGTAGCGGCGGGGGCTTCTCTGTTCAAAAGGAACATATCTGTAAGTTGCCAAAGATTCATAAGGCCAACAAAAAAGATGTAGTCACTTACGTTATTGATGATTCCATTGAAGGGTGGTCCGATGCAGTAGGAGTTTTGCTCTCTTGCTATTTTGTGGAAAACCAACCATTTCCTGAGTATTTTGGCAAGAATGTTTTTTTTGACTATTCGAAAATCCGTCCAAAAGGTTCCTCTATTTCTTCTGGAACAGGTAAGGCTCCCGGACCTGACCCATTGAAGCGAAGTTTGGATATCATAAAGGAATTTATTGATCAAAGGATTTCTGAGGGTTTTGATAAGTTGCGTTCGATTGATGCCTATGATATTGTTATGCATTGTTCGGATGCTGTTTTATCAGGAGGAGTAAGACGTTCGAGTGCCTTGTGCTTGTTTTCTTTTGATGATGACTTGATGGCAAAGGCAAAGACTGGAAATTGGATGACGGAGAATCCCCAACGGGCAAGATCCAATAATTCCGCAATGATTATTCGGAAGGATATTTCAAAAGAAAATTTTGCTGGGCTAATGAAAAGCGTAAGGGAATTTGGGGAGCCAGGTTTTGTTTTTGCAGAGGATAAAGACTCATTGTTTAATCCTTGTGTAGAAATAAACCTATATCCGCAGATTGATGGACAGTCAGGATTCGCATTTTGCAACCTGTGTGAAATCAATATGGGAATTGTTGACACCCCTCAAAAATTCATGGAGTCCTGTGAAATAGCGTCTATCCTTGGAACATTACAGGCAGACTATACAACTTTTGAGTATCTTGGCAAGGTTAGTGAGGATATTGCAAAGAGAGAGGCCCTACTTGGTGTATCTATGACAGGAATGATGGAACACCCTTCTATTTCCTTTGATCCTGAACTTCAACGTAAAGGGGCAAAACTGATACTTTCCGTCAATGAAAAGGTTGCAAAACGTATTGGAATCAACCCATGTGCAAGAGCAACCTGTGTAAAACCTGCAGGGACCACAAGCAGTCTTCTCGGTACGTCTTCTGGTATCCACCCACACCATGCAAAACGTTATCTTCGTCGGGCACAGTCCAATGCAGATGATGCCATTGTGAAGCACTTCCAATCAATCAATCCGATGGCCACTGAAAAATCGGTATGGAGTGCCAACGGGACTGATCTTGTGCTATCCTTCTGTGTGGAGGCAGGTGACGACTCCATTACGAAAAGGGATGTGAATGCAATTGATCTTCTGAAAAAGGTGAAACTGACAAAAGAGAACTGGATTGATGCAGGGAAGCGCGAGGAAGCCTGTGCCCAGCCATGGTTGAGTCATAACGTATCGAACACCATTTCAGTGAAGGACGATGAATGGGATGGAATTGAAGACTATATTTATGAAAACAGAAATGTGTTTGCGGGGATATCGTTATTGTCTGACGGAGGAGATCTTGATTATCCACAATCTCCATTCTGTGAGGTTTTGTCTGCAAAAGAGATGGTTGATTATTATGGACATGGAGCTCTTTTTGCATCAGGGCTTGTGGAAGAAGGTAAGATAGCTTTTGACGATAATTTATGGTCCGCTTGTGATTGTGTGTTAGGACATGGAGAGGATTTAGAAATGCAAACAGCAAAGAAACATTCTAAACGTTCATTTGAAGCCCTAGAGATTGTACGTGAAAATAAAATAAAATGGGTTAAATCTGCAAAAGAATTTTCTGATAATTATTTTAATGGGGATACAAAGAAGATGACTCGTTGTCTTAAAAGAGTATCTGTAAGAAAAACTTGGGACGATCTTAAAAGAAGTTACAAACCAGTTGATTATACAAAACTAATTGAAACTAATGATACAACTAAAGTTTCTGAAACCGTAGCTTGCTCTGGTGGAAAATGTGATCTTATTTGATTACTTAACAAGATAACGCGAAATAGTTCATTATGTTTATAAAATAAATGAAGATTTATTTTTGCGCGGCGATTTTTCGATATTCCTTCCTATCTGCGTAAAGCACGACTAGTATAGTAGTTCCATGAAAGAGCTAACAAAAAGACAAATTTCTCGAAAAGAGACTAAAATTAGAAGATCATCGATGAAAATCAACATGATTGATTTCAAGGTTGATGATTCTAAGTTGTCTCATACTAAGAGGAAACTGATTGATTCTATATTTAAACAGTCAAAATACCTTACAAATGACATTATTTCTTCTGGGGATGCCTTTCTGTATGATACGAAGGTTAAGGATGTACCAGTAGTGTGGTTTGATTCTGACAAGGTTATTCACGAAGATATTCGATCCTTAGAATGTTTACCAGAACAGGTTAAACAGCAGGTTAAAGTTGAAATAATCTCGAATCTCAAAACATTATCTTCACTCAAGAAGAAAGGTTACAAAACTGGAAAACTTAAATTTAGAACCGAAATTCAATCAGTTACATTTAATCAATTTGGTTGTACTTGGGCTTTTCCCACCCAAAAGGATTTGAGAAAACACTCTCCAAACACAATACGGTTGGCCCTTCTTGGATTTATTAACGTAACTGGCTTCGAAAACGAAGCCATCAATGGCATTGTTGAATGGGGGCCAGCGAAGCTGTGCCGCCGTCCTGACGGACTGTACATCCAATGCATAGGTTTTTCAGAGAAGAAAGAATCAAAAGCCCCGACGGGTTCTGTCGTTGGAATCGATATGGGGATTAAGGATCAGATTGTTCTATCAACTGGCGAAAAATACAACTTCTCACCGAATGAGGAAACGAAGAGATTAAAGCGTTTAAATAGGATTTACTCGAAGAAGGTTAAGAGAAGTGCCAATTATTGGAAGGCCAAACGGAAGTTTCAGAAGAAACATCAAAAAGTCAGCAACAGGAAGAAAGACGTTACAGACAAATTTGTGCACGGGCTCCAACAGAGATTTGAAACCATCTGTATTCAGGATGAAAATCTGAAAGGATGGCAATCATCGCTTTTCGGTAAAGCGATGACACACGGCGTACTCGGTAGGATAAAAAGCAGACTCCAAGAGTCAAATACTACCAGAGTGGTTCACAAGAGACATCCAACAACGAAGTTGTGTCCTGTGTGTGGAAGCAAAAATGCTTCCAACAATTTAGCGGACAGAACTTATCTGTGTGAATCCTGCGGATTCACGATGGATAGAGATACAAAATCAGCCCAGACAATCGCATGTATGGGTCTGGTAAATGATTTTCTCGTACCTACGGAACGTAGGGATATTAAGCCTGTGGAGTCACTGGCCTCTGTGTTGGAGCTGTATTCAGCTCTGTACGCAAGTCGGTGACGTTGAATCAGGAAGCCCCTGAATTTATTCAGGGGCAGTTCACCCTCAGGCTCCGTTCTGCGAGGTTCTTTCTGCCAAGGAAATGATTGAGTATTATGGTCATGGGGCACTGTTTGCGTCTGGGTTGGTAGAGGAAGGCAAACACGCATTTGATGACAATCTCTGGGCCGCTTGTGATTGCGTCCTTGGCAATGGCGAGGACCTTTCTATACCCACCAATAAGAAGCTCTCCAAACGCTCCTATGAGGCGTTAGAAGCTATCCGTCAAAACAAGATCAAGTGGGTTGATGATGCCATGGCCTTTTCAACGAATTACTTCAACGGGGACATCAAGAAAATGACCCGTTGCCTGAAGCGGGTCAGTGTCAGGAAGTTGTGGGATGACCTGAAAAGGAGCTACAAAAAGGTTGACTATACCCAACTGATCGAAGTGAAGGACGACACCAAGGTGGCTCAGACAGTGGCTTGTTCTGGTGGATCATGTGAGTTGATTTAGTTGGTGTTTTTCCTGTCCAAAATCCTGCTGGTTGAAAAACTGGTGGGATTTTCTTTTTTCAGTTGACAATAAGGCACCACTGTGATAACCTTCTCTCATTCAAACAACAAAAAGGAGTCAACGATGAAGATCGAACTGGAAGTATCAGAGGACTGTGAAGGAACGCGAGCCCCATGGTGGATGATTTTGGACCCATCTCAAAACATGTCCTGTGACCCCCATTGGTTGGCCTCAATGATCACAGGTCCTTTCTTCTCTCGGGAAGAGGCTGAACGGTGCCTGAAAAATCGTCGCCACCACTATTCTGATCGTGCGGTGGTGTATTGTCACAGTGGGTGCTATACTGACCAATACGATGAGGTGATGAGTTTGGCAGAAAAGAAAGCAAAGGGGTGAACCATGGAACCAAAAGAAGCATTTTGTGGAGTCTGCCAGCATTTTGACGGGGAAGAATGCACCTATGGGGACTGTGAGGGGGATGAAAAATATCCTGACTCATTGGCTTGTGACTATTTCGAGGATATTGAGTAGGTGTTTTTTCGATAAAGTACTCAATCAGTAAGGACGCAACTGTCTGGGAATTTGGAGAGGGATAATATCATGAATGAATCAAAGGTGGAACGCATCGCATCAACAATTTTGGCATTTGAGCATAGGGACGAGGGGGAACTTCGTCGTTATTTGCAACGCCATCCAGATGCTGACAAATCAAAACACTGGGTTAAGCCTGTGGTGGAACATGACAAGGAAGTGAAGGATAAGGCAAAAAAGAGCGATCCATTGTCAGCCAACACCAAAAAGGAACTTGAAAAGCGCATTAATGAGTTGCGTGAAAAGATCGAGACATACGAGACCAAGGCAAAGAAGGCCAAAAAGGATGGCAATGTACAGGAAGCCGAAAAGTCAGAGGATCTTGTTCGCAACTATTTTGAGAAACTGAAAACTCTTGAAGGAAAAATGGAGCCGTATAAAGATTGGCTTGCCAAGGATAAGTAATTTCCTATCCACCATGTTGTGGAAAAGGATTCCGGTGACGTTGCGGGTAAAGGTAACTAGTGCCTCCTATGCGTTGCCTGTCTAACCAGTCGCCTCTTGGCTGATTGGTTTTGCCCCCAATAAGTTAAATCTTGTTGGGGTTGCTTTTTTTCAAAAATCACTTGACATCCCCATTAAAACCTGCTACTCTCTTTCCATTCGCAAAAGAAAGGGACAAATAAAAATGTTCACAACAACACTCCCAAAAGGATGCATGGTTAAAGCAGGGGGAATTCCTGTAATGTTAAAAGAGACAGTTGATGTTTTATCTGGGACTCCAATTTCTGTAGAAGTTAGTGGACAAACTGGTGTTTTTGCCACAGCAGATTCAATTTCTATCGACTATATCAATAACGACAAAAACAATTTCTATTACAAAAAGGGAGTATAGGCATGAGTTCAATTATTATAGGCATTTCAGGTTATGCGAGGTCGGGGAAGGATACAGCATCGGAGGCCCTTACTGACAGGGGATTCAAGAGGATGGCATTTGCTGACGCATTGAAGGCCGATCTGAAGGAGATGATTGGCAAGGCACTATCCTCTATTGGCCTTGACCCTAAGCTATATGATGACATGGTGGCCAACAATAAGGAGCTGGCCCGTCCTCTGATGGTGGAGTATGGCCGTATCATGAGGGCACTGTACGCTCCCTACTGGATTGACAGAGTACAATACGAAATGATTAGCAGTGGGCTTAAGGAGTTCACTATCACAGATGTTAGATACGAAAACGAGGCAAAAATGATCCGTGAGTCAGGTGGTATTGTAATTGGAATAAACCGTCTTTTTGTTGATCCTGCCAATGAGGAGGAACGTATGTCATTTGAGAAGTTCAGTCCTGACTACGTGATTGAAAACAATGATGGCATCGACGACCTACACCAAAAGGTTCTTAAAATAGTGAGTGAACGGTTTGGTGTTCATTTTGGATCTGATTTTGATATCAATTATTCAGGTGAAGAACCAGCACTGTTTGTTATTGAAAAAGGGGAATAATATGGTTGAGTTAAAATTGCCTCATTGGTTGTCAAAATCAAAAAAATATGAATTCGTTCAACTTGCCCCACGGGAGTTTTACGTGACAAAACCAGAACAAGTGGCAGAATTATGTGAAATATGGAATCAGATCACTTCTGGTCTGAGAAAATATGGAGAATGGTCTTTTCCATTCCGGACAAAAGCAAAATCATACGCCAAACTTCCTGATACCATGATGTTTAAGGAGCCAGAATTCGGTGGTCACTTTATTAAATTCACGGAAAACAAAAAGGATAGAAAATGAAAAATACACTTTTGGTTAATATGTTCGCTGGTCCAGGGAGTGGTAAAAGCACCATGATGGCAGGTGTTTTCGCAGAATTGAAATTTAGAAAGGTCAACTGTGAGATGGCTCCTGAATTCGCAAAAGAAAAGGTCTGGCTTAAGGAGTTTGAAAAGTTGAACGACCAGCAGTATATCTTTGATCAACAACACAAAAAGTTCTCCCATCTCATCGGACAGGTTGATGTTGTGGTTACAGACTCCCCACTTTTGCTATCAATCATATACGACAAAAAAGCAGACACCGACCTGTATGACCTTGCTGTAAAGACCCACAATCAGTACAACAACCTGAACTACTTCATCCTGCGTGGTGAACATTATAACCCACAGGGACGTATTGAAAACAATCAACAGGCAATAGACAGGGACTATCAGATTGAGTATCTGTTGAAACACCTAAACGTGGAGTATTCGGCCTGTAAATCTGAGCGTCTTACTATTCAGGTGATTGCGGATGAGATTATGCAAATTCTTCATCCATTCAAGGTATAATGAAATTAGCTGATACTAACCGTCTCATGGACAAGTGTGCTTCCTGTGGAGGATGGCCCTGCTTACAACGTGAAGGGCGAAATGTTCGTGGCTGTTGCATGGATTGTTGCGAAACTGGCCCTCAATGGGTGGATGACTGGGGTATTGCTATCATTGAGTGGAACCTAGAACAGCGAAAGACAAAGAAAAGAACCCTGCCTGTGGTGCCTTTATATGGAAAGACAGAGAAGGCAAAACATCTATCTAAATCAAAAAGTAAAAAAACTCCAAAAATCATTTGACAATTGATCATTCATTTGCTACATTATTCTCATTCAAACCAACCAAAAGGAAAGACGAACAAAAAATGAAGAACAAACCCGTATTAAAAAAGATCCACATTGAGAAGACTGAAAACCCTATCAAGAACCAGCGTACCAATCACGTTCTGGTTATTGACTGTTCGGGTTCCATGAGTTCAGAGCTACCGAAAATCCGAAAGCAACTGAAAGTCAAGATCCCTGCGTTGGTGAAGGAGAACGACACTGTTTCATTGGTGTGGTTCAGCGGCAAGGATCAGAGCGGTGTGTTGGCAGAGAAGTTCGTGGTCAACTCCCTGATGGATCTCAACTATCTTGAAAAGACCATTGATCGGTTCCTTAAGCCTATCGGCATGACAGGTTTCGTTGACCCTCTGCAGAACGTCATTGAACTGGCCTCCTCCTGTGATGATGAACCTGTATCTCTTATGTTTCTGACTGATGGTTATGACAATGCGTGGCCAGTCGATCAGATTCTCTCCGTTTCTGGAAATGTAGGTGGTATGGTGGCCAGTGCCGTTATCGTTGAATATGGTTGGAACTGCAATCGACCACTCCTGTCACAGATGGCAGAAAAGATTGGTGCGTCAGTCATCTTCTGTGAGGAATTTGATAAGTATGACCCCATCATCGATTCCCTGTTCTCCAAGACCCTCAGTGGCGTTCGCAAGCTTGAGATTGAAGTTGGTAAGCCATTGTTCAATATGGTCTTCTCAACGTCTAAGGAAGGCCCTATTTCGTATGAGGTGAATGATGGTATTGTCGAGGTTCCTGAATCCGTTGATGATGTCTTCTTCTACGTAGATGGAAAGGGTGATGACATTTTTGACAATGAAACAGTGGCTGTCCTTCAGTCGGTTGTGTTACTGTCCCGTAAAATGGAGTCTGGTTTCATCAAACGTGTTCTGGCACAGCTTGGTTATGTTGAACTGTTTGAAAAGTTCTGTACCTCATTCGGCAAGCAGAACCTGACAGACTTCCAATCGTATTGTCTTGAACTGTCGAAAGATGCCAGTAAGTTGAAGAACCTTACGGTGTCTGATGATTTGAAGGTGAACCCCAATGCATTCACAGTATTGGATCTTCTGTTCACACTGACTGCCGACAAGAAAAATCTGATTGTTGTGGATGAAATGAACTACAAGCGTATTGGTCGTGCCCGTGAGGACGCATCTGACAAGGTTTCCAAGGATGAATTGGCTGACCTGCAGGAAGCAATGAAGAACGTCACTGACAAGGCTGGGTTGGATGAACTGATGGCAAAGATTGCTACAATTCAGTCTGACAAGACACCCAAGCTGACATTCGTGGCTGACAAGGTGGCTGGCTATCCGATTTCCAATCTTGTGTGGAATGAGAGCCGTCCAAACGTATCAATCCAGATCCGTAAGACAGGAACGGTTGAACTACCTGCTGAAGAGGCAAAAAAGTTTGGCCTTCCACAGAAGTTCCCAACATTCATCTATCGCAACTATACGATCATTGCTGACGGGATTGTGAACTTTGATTTCCTCCCCGTTCGACTGACCGATAAGACAACTGAACTGTTGGGCAAGAAGGTGAAGAAGGCTACGGTTATCCATGATGATGTCACTCCGTATACGACTCTGTATATCCGTGGCTTGCCTACCATCAATGAGAAGATGATCAATAAGGTGAGTGCAAAGGACTTCCTCGTTTTAAAGTATGTACAGGCAGGTCTTAAGGCACAACAGAAGGTCATCAAGTTCTTCCGTGAAAAGTGGTTCGGCAAGAAGACCAGTGAAGGATGGGTTACAAAGTACACTGCTGATGCTATCGAATGGCTGGGCAAACTTGGGCTGACAGATTACAGTGGGTTCAGCCCCAAGGTTACTGTCTGTGAGAAGAGTGGAGACTTCTATATGTCGGTTGAACTGGTGGCCTCCATTCCGTCCCTGTCAAAGGTGCCTTCCGTCAATGAGTTCCTGAAGGCAGTGGAATCGGCAAAGAAGTCAGGCAAGAAGTTGAACATTGCCAACTCCCTGTTCGTGGCTCCTTTTGAGAAGGCAACCGCTATTGAAGCTATGCCGATTGATACTCGTGATGGTTATCTGACAGTCTGGGACGACGAGGTTGATGCTCGGATGGCTGTCCTTGAGCGGGAGTGCGTCGAGACAATGTTCTCCATCGTGGTCGGTCAGAGCTGGTTCAAAGAGTTCAAGTCCCTGTCTGAAAACGAGATCGAGGTGACGCTGAATGGTGAGCCTGTCCAGTGCTCCGTTCAATTGAAGGATAAGCAAGTGGATTTGTAGAAGTGTTTCGTTGAGTTGGTTGTTTGAATAGAAGACGCTAAGGAATTTAAAACTCTTTAGCGTTTTTTTCATTTGACAGGGATGGGTGGTTTGTGGTATTGTGGTTTTATTCAAAGGAACGATAGGAGGAATTATGAGAGATGTTACTTTTAGGGCAAAACGGATTGATTCATACGAGTGGATTTATGGGAATCTTGAACAAGGTGTGAATAACAGTTGGAAAATCAAGTTGGACCCTTTTCTTGATAGTTGTTATGATGTTCATGAAAAGACTATAGGGCAGTGTCTGAATTTTTGTGATAAAGACTGTAATGAACTTTACGAAGGCGACATCGTGACTGACACCAAAAATAAGAGCTGGAAAAGTGAGATTGTATGGACAGGGTTTGGGTTTGCTCTTGATCGTCCACACCCACAAGAAAAGAGTTTGTCTGAGTTGATCTGTGATACGAAACGATTGAAGGTTCTTGGTAATAAGTTTGATAATTACGATCTTCTTTATGGAGATTTTGAGGATTGAGGAGCAACTATGAGAAAATTTAAATTCAGAGCATGGCACAAGGGGAACAAATGCATGGTGGATTGGGAGTTCCTGACCAGTGTTCGGTATGGTGGAAACAAACTGAATGACAGAGTTCACCATGACAGTATCTTCAACGATCCTGACTATATCCTTCAACAGTATATTGGCTTTTCGGATAAAAACGATCACGACCTGTATGAAGGAGACATTGTTGGAGATATTCAATGTCAAGATTGGAAAAGTGAAATTGTTTGGACTGGTATTGGTTTTGAACTTGTCAAGCCACAGCCATCAGAAAGGAATCTTTATGAACTTCTTTGTGACTCAAATAGATTGAGGGTTCTTGGCAACATCCATCAAAACCCTGAACTTCTTTTCTGATAATGAAAACGCCCAAGAAAGAGCCTTACGTTTCGCTCACCCACTGTCGGGCCTGTGACAAGGAAGGCCTCCACTGGAAGCGTGTCTGTGGGGCATGGAGGCTGTTTGAGGAAGACGGAAAAATCCATGACTGTCCTGTGACCCCTATGGTAGAACGTTATGTGGTGTGCAACAGGTGCGGTAAGACGGGGCTCAGGTGGGTGAACAACGAAGAAGGTAAAAGGCTCATTGAAAAAAGTGGGTCGGCTCATCGTTGCAAGAAGTTGAAGGATATGAGAAAGCTTCCGAAACAGTTTGACAGGAAGAATCAAAAGTGGTAGAGTGTCTTTATTCAAAACAAGCAAAGGAGATTTTTATGGAAGAGGAAGGCGAATCAATAATTATGGAAAGTCCTGAATTCAAGCTGGCAGATGAAAAGCGTCGGGCCAACCAGTTGGAAATCAATCAAAAGTTCCTGCTTGATGCAATTATGGGAATACACGCCAATCTGTGCCCGAAAGGATACGGGACATGGCAGATGAAGGTGGGACAGGCAGTGGAAGCATCGAAGAAAATGAAGGAATTTGTTGAAGGTTTTGAGGCAATTATTGATAGAAACGACAAAAATTTAGAAGAAATCAAAAAGACTCCTTGTGGTTCCGTTGCTCGTATGAAAAAGCAAAGTGACAAGGGCTATTTAAAAAACAGACCGAAATACAAAACTCTCAATTGGAAGTCTATCTGTCAGTCCTGTGCAACTGAAGAGGGGACTGTTTGGCCTGATGGACATGTGGCAACCTTCTGGATGGGTGTTTGTGATGGTTGCAATAAGGAGCGTTCCCTGTGTGACGTGACAGATTATAATTGGCCTCCGAAGGCAAAGGTTGATCTATCTGCTGGGAGGGAGTTCTGATGGGGGACTTGGTTATAAATAGGACATGGTATATGCCATCAATGCACACCTTTACAATAAAGCCGATTCGGGATCTGTTACTACGTTATGTCGGGGCTGACGACATGTTTGCTAAAAAGAATGGACTATGGCTCGATCCCTTCTCAGGAGAGAATAGTCCAGCACAGGAAACAAATGACCACAACCCAAAAAAACCAACAAAATACCATATGGAAGCAATTGATTTTGTGAACCTTTTTGATGATCAGTCTGTTGATGGTGCATTATTCGATCCACCTTATTCATACAGGCAGGTTTCTGAACATTATAAGGTGATAGGAAAGAAGGCTACCTCACAGGACACTTCCACAAACTTCTACAACAGAGTGCTAAATCCACTTGCCAATAAGATCAAGGTCGGCGGGTATTGCATAAGCTTCGGGTGGAACACTAATGGGGTGTGCGAGAATAGGGGATTTGAAAAGGTTGAGATTCTGATTGTCGCTCACGGTGGCCACCACAACGACACCCTTGTCACAGTGGAACGGAAGGTGAAGCACATAATCAAGCCTATTATTGAACAGGAAGAGATGTTGTTTGACTGAAAGGAATAATATGAAACAATTAGTGACATGTGAAAAGTGTGGTGGTGACGGCTGGTATATTGGTTCGGCCAACAACACCTATTACGATGCTGAAGGAGAGCCAGTTCACGAACAAGTTCCAATCCAAGTCCAATGTGAGTACTGTCATGGTGAAGGGAAAATTGAGATTGATATCACTTGACAATCCACAACCACTGTGATAACCTGACATCATTCAAAACAACAAAAAGGAGATGGAATGAAAGTGATTTTCGATAAAGACAAAAGTGACAAGACATGTGGAACTGTGTCAAGTATTTCATTCCACAATCCTGTTTTCAAGAGGGCGATGGAAGATATGTTCGGAGTTAAGAACTATGAGGTTCTTAAAAAAGTTGTGATCAATGAGGACGGAATTAAGGCCATTATTGAAAGAAAGGCATAAGATGAAAAAATTAAACAACTGGTCAAAAGAACTGATTCCTGTTTCTTATCAACTAAAGGATGAGTTCGAGAAGATGAATCACACTCCTGTTACGTTCAATCGATCCAACAGTCCATTTTACTCTGGTGTCAAGTGGGCCGTCCGTCAATGTGGCAACTGCTTGGGTACAGATGGACAATGGCACTATGAGATGATGCCGTCAAGTCGGACTCCTGATTTTTATGCGTTGTGCCGTTTCGATTCTCTTGAACTAGCAGTGGCGACGTACAAGGTGAGTCAGATGGATAATGTGAAGGAAGTTGACAAGCCAGTTGAACCTGTAGTTGAAAAGTGGGTACCGTTTGTTATTTCTGCTGGAGTCATGGAAGGCGCAGTGAACAATAGTTCTCAATGGGAATCTTTTGTTCAGGAATATGATGAACTGTATTCTAGCGGTGGAGAACTTTTGAACGCAAGGTGTCATAATACTGAAGGCGTTGAGGTTCGAACTTTTGTTCTTTATTTGGCAAGGCCTGATTTGGATTATGGCCCGACATTAGGGGAGTTCTTCAAAGAAAATAATATAGATCCAAATGTGAAATCATTTGACATTTTTCCCAAAACATGATACAGTACAATCAATCGTTCAACAAAAACACAACAGAAAGGAACAGTTACAATGACGAAGATGAAGAAGCAAAAGGCCAAGGCAAAGGTGGGTAGTCGCGTAATGCATAAGGGAGTAATCTATACGGTATGCGCTCGTGATTTTGATCGAGTTAACCGTCACAGCTACTACGTTCTGACCAATAAGACGTTTCGTGGATGTAAGGGGTATCGCCCTATCGCTCGTGGTGACAACCTGACCGTGATTGGCTAGTCGTTCGCTATTCGCAAATAAAGAATATAAGCTCATTTGGTTTAAACAGGTGGGCTTTTTTCTTTTCAAAAATCCATTGACATGGAAAGCCACCTGTGATATCCTACTCTCATTCAAAACAACAAAAGGAGCTGACTGATGAAGATTCAAGACTGGTTTGACGTGAAGAACCCTGAGCATATTGAGGCCTTCTCGCATTTGGAGGAAACTGGTACGTGGCCTGTCGGGTTCATTCCGAAGAATGTGAATATCGATTGTTCTATTTGCTGGCAGGTGATGTTGTATTCAAAACTGGCAGGGGCCTACATCGCAGATTTCAAAAAGAAGCAGGAACATGTTGGAATGCCTACGTGGAAAAACATAATGAACTCCCAAGTATTCACAAAAGGGTTCAAGTTCGGCTATATTGGAGACGCTTGTGAAACATGCAACAAGATTGGCTATCCATATTTCTCTTGGAATGGATGGATCTACGATGACAAAGGGAAGAGAACAGAATGGGCAGAATGTATGATTTCGGAGGGCAATGAATAAATGAAAGAAAAACCACTAACGTTTGAACAAGGATATGTCTGTGCTGTTGCAACTCTTTTGAGGATGCATGGAAGTGAAGTTGAAGCAAAAGAATTATTGGCGTGTATGGGAAGCATTGACTGGAAGAGCATAGATGAATACGACAGGGAGATTATTAAGAAACATGGTTTGATTAAAAGGAAAACAAAGAAATGAAACCAATCTACCAACCAAAAGGACGGGCCTATGAATACAGCCCATACGCACTCAATCTTTACAGTTACCTTCCCCATTAGCAAATGTTATCATTAATAACATTTGCGTCATGAGTGGTTGATTCATGGGCCAGGACGGACTGTAAGCTCGTCCCCGATAGATTGAAGAATCCTTCGGGCTTCCATTGGAAGCCCTTCCGATTCAACTTCATCCTCCGAAGTTCATACGGTACGTCGGGAAGCTCCTGCTCGTGGTTGAATGCCGCATTCAAGTCTGCGTCAATACTCAAACCACATATCGAGCAGTAGTAGGCCTTCCCTTTCCTGTGTGACTTCTTCACCGTTCCGCATACGCTACACCGTTGACTGCGATAGGTACTGCTTTGCTCAGTCACTTGGACGCCAAGTTCCTGACCACGGCTTAATACCTTGTCTCTGATGAGCGTGTTTGTCCAATGAGACAGCATCCTTGAGGTGCTTCTCCTGAAATTGATATTATAAATCTTTTCAATCTTGATCTGCTTGATGTCATTCCAATTCATCTGGTTAATCGACCAGTTGATGAAATTCTTCCTGTGGTCCGAAGCTCTTTTGAAGGCTTTCGTGCCTTTCTTTCGTTTGCACATCTTAGCAAGAATCGAATCCAACGTATGATTGTGGTTGTCAGCCTTCGGCGTGACAAGCCCGTTCGAAAACGTCATCACGTCCTTCTTGCCTTGGTCAGCCCCAACGGTAATTCCTTCGGTTCTTCGTGTCGGTTCTTCTTTCTCCCAGCGTAAATCGATGGATTTACGCCCAACCAAGATGGAATTCTTCAATTTATAACCGTTATTCTGGAATTTTAATGCCCTGCGGTGCATTTTTAACGGGATATCAAAGGATTCGAACATTCCCAAAGATTTGAGAGTAACCCATTTATCGAATCCGTCAGCGTGTTCAGGCGAGTCCGTGGACTCGCAAATGGAGTTCAATTCGAGGTTAGCATTCGCAAGATTCGGCTTGACTGGCTTGTTATCCTTGTACTTCTTCATTAACGCCTTCTTTGGCGTTAATCCTGCTTTTAATGTCTCGTCAATCCACCATTTACGCTTACGTTGCTTCTCAAGCGAAGCACCGATAATTCCCATTAACTGAGTCAACAGGCACTTCCGTACTCGTGCTGATAGCGGCGTGATAACGCCTCCGATCTTCTCTTCAAG
>SESF01019045.1_pt1 | contig 40855 bp, 24 predicted proteins | sample 3171521 | NCBI WGS metagenome assembly SESF01 (sample SAMN10866945, study PRJNA518727) | freshwater metagenome | biome: subpolar coniferous forest; feature: holomictic lake; material: water; isolation source: holomictic Lake 227, 6 m and 8 m depth | place: Canada: near Kenora, Ontario | collected...
AGCATTTGGGGAGGGCCTCATGTCACCCTATTTTAATTTTTTTAAACGCTCATTATCTGGCAGTTAGCGCAGTGTTGCGATTGTTCCATTGGGTGGAGCTCTTTTCAACGAAGACGCTCGCGCCAACCTCCCATGCCAAGCAGAAGGCCGCCCAGAAGCTCGATCCGTCAGCTCAAGTCCGCCTACGGGCAGCCAGCTGCACCGTGCTCATCGACGCGGCAGCCGATTTGTGCAGCGCGCCGGCTCCGGACCTGGGCACCATCGTCGCGGCAGCCAAAGCGTTCTTGGAGGCGCGGTGCCAGGAACCTTTGCGGATCTCGGATCTGGTCAACCATCTCGGCTATAGCCGGGCCCGAGTCTTCGACCTGTTTAAAGCCGGAACCGGCATGACTCCCAACGACTATCTTCTGCGCTGCCGCGTCCACATGGCTGAAAAACTCTTGTCCGACACCGACCAGTCTGTCACCGAGATCGCCCTGACAACGGGCTTCTCCTCCAGCCAGTACTTCTGCAAAGTCTTCCGGAAGTACACGGGGCAATCCCCCAGCCACTTCCGCAAGCCGCCGCCCCTCCCGGCCACATGACTCACCACGCATCGGTGCGGAATGGCGACGCGGGAAGTCCGTCCCGGTTATAACCGCAACCAATTCTTACGCAAACCTTCATAGACAACACACAATAAAGACACATAAGTCAACTAAACGTATTATCTATTTTGCAAATTCCGTTTTGCCTTCATCATTGTAGTCAAGGGGAACGCGTCAGTTCCATTCCTGTGCGAATATCAAAATAGCGTGTCGAGAAGGGTGCCATATTAACCGTAACCGTCGCGCGCTGATTCGGCTTGATCGTCTTTTCCCCACCCTTGACGGAATAGATTCCAATAATGCCTCCACCCACGGCAACATAGTCCTGATCGGTCGTATGCTCGACATACATCCGTACACCCGCCTCACGTATCAGCGCCTTAAAGAAGGAGACATCCGTTTTCAGCGGAAGGCCGAAATAGTAGACCGTCGCACCGTTGACATTCTTGACTCCTGCACCGATGTCTCCATTCTCATATTTTCCCAGTACGCGGACACTGTTGTCCACAATCTTAAAAAGACTGTTCACCCCCGCCGCATCCAGACGATTGGTTTGTCCTGCCAGAACGACGGTGACAACGAACTTGATCTTATCTGCTTTTTCTACATGCATATCCACAAGGGCTGAAATAGTCTTGACGTCATTGCTGACGCCATCTGTATAGCCTGCACCGGACATAAACACAACTTTACGCCCCTTGGTCACCACGCGCTCTTTGATGTAACTTCGCTGCGACTCATCCAGCTTGAACGTGTTGCCAAAGATCACAAGCTTGTATTTGGCGAGATCGACCTTCTCCAAATCCATCAGAAAAATCCGGTCCATGGCCACGCCCGTGCCCGACAGCGAATCCATCATTTCCTCGGTTATCTTGAAGGTGAGCTTGTCAATCCTCGCTGGACGCACATAGTTGAAGGACTCCATGTCCTGCACGAGCAACACTTCCGCGGGTTTTACGTAAGGCTCCTCCAGTAAACGACTGGACAACCCGAACAGATGTTTGGCTTCTGCCAGCATCGCCGGCGTACTCCACCAGCCGCTCCGGTTTTTCGGTCCAAAATCATACCACCACTGGCCTGCCGCCTCAGTCAACGTATACATGTAGTTCCGGCGCATGATGGCAATGGACTGTGCCTCGCTGTCTGGCACATCCGGCCATTTCACACCGCCTACACCTTTCTCTCCGATATTCAGATGTGTCGGCGTGTCATGCTCCGAGATCCAGACCTTTCCATTGAGCGAGACGCTGTCGACCAGCGTCCTGAAATATCCCGACCCGTACATGTTACGCGAGGTCAGCGGTCCGGAGATATAATCCACATACGGACTTCTGAATAACGTCTTGATGTCGAACTGGCTCGACTGCGCCCCGACCGTCCAGTTGCCGAAGAAGTAGCCGTAGAAGAGCCCGACGATGCACGGGCGCGGCCAGCTCTCCTTCGTCAGGCGGCACAAGCCGTTGACCAGCTCAGAGACTGTCGCCTGCTGGCATTCGTAGTAGTCAATCACATACCGATCTTGCTGCGGATCGCGGAAGTCGCCATCCGTGATTTCATAACGCCGATCATACGAGGGCACGACAATCTCATCAAACGTTTTGAACGTTGTACGCCATGCCGTGTTGACGTGTTCGATGCTTCCATATCTCGTCTTTGCAAAGGCGCTGAATTTCTTTCGCATCGCGTCCGAGGCATCGGGCTCGCTATAGATCCCGTAGTAGTGCCACTCGCCGTACACGCCGCCGCCAATATGGAAACCGATCACCCGGTCGCCCTCTGGTGTCTTTGCAAGTTCGTGTAAAAATATCTTCAGATTATCGCGAGCGAACAGGGCATATTTCTCAGAAGCCAGACTCTCCGCACGATTGCCACCAAAGGTATTCTTCTCCTCCTTCGTGCTGGTCACGCGGCAGATCTCGTTGGTGTTGCGCTGCAACCACCAGCCCGGCGCTGAGACATTGATGCGCGCCACGATCTTGGCCTTCGGGTTGACCTCCAGAATGCCGGCCAGTTGTTTGCGCACGCCCTCCATGTCGAAGCTCCCGTCCGGCCGCAGCGAATACTTGAACCACATATCCGTCTGGATGATCTCATAGCCCAGCGCGGAAAACTCCTCGATACTCTTGCGCGGCTGGTTTGTCCACGTCTCGCGGCTGTGCTCCGTGCCGGAATACATCAGCGGCGCCATGGGCTTGCCGTCCACCCAGATGACGTTCCTTCCCTTGTACGGCGCGACCTTCGCCTCCAGCCCGCTGCAGAGGCCGGACTCCGCAAGCATACTTACCGCCCATATCGCACCCACCAAAAATCTTACTTTGTGCATCCTTTTAAATCCTTTTCTGCTAAGTTGACTTATTGCCCACCTGTCACCTCGAACAACAGTTGCCGCGCAATGCACAGGGCGGTTCGCCATTATTCTCTGCGGCTACGAGAACGGAAGGTTCCGAAAGCAGCAGACCAGTCAATATCAGTACAAGTTGTTTCATAGTTTTATTATTATCGCACAATCCCGTTTCCTCCGCTATCGCAAGAACTTGTATTGTGCGTCGACATTCAGATTCGTCGAAATAAGCACGGTTGCTGCCATCGAGCCCGCCGCGAGCACGTTGTATCCGCCGACCCGTCTGCCGTCCTCGTCAAAGACCTCGGCACTTAATTTGGCAGCTTAACCTGATGAAGGGGCCGGGCGTTATGACCGTCTTCCCCCTGAACCAGCAGAACCACGCATGCCGTCTCCTTGGGCAAGACAACGGTCTGGTCAAGCACAAGCGGTTCGAGAGGTGAGACGCGCTTCAGGAGCACCCGGCGTGAAAGACGCGCTCCCCGGCCATCCAGGGCATCAGCGACAAGCTGCCCCGGCGCGAAAACACCGAAGCGGCCGGTCAGGCGCAGACGCCCGCCAGCCGGTGTGGCGCTCAAAGGGACAGACACCACGCCCGCCTCCGTGCAATCCAGCACCTCATGCCTGCCAGCGCCGATGCTCGTGGCAAACCAGTCGTACGTCCATGAAACGCTCTCCCCAGGCTGGAGGGTGGTCAAGGGCCCCAACATCTCACTCTCAAAAACAAAGGGGTTCTTCTCCGGATCATCCGGCATCACATTCTCCTTGCCCCAGGCTTTGAAGCTGCCCAGGCCATTCAGCCAGAACTCGACGCTTGAACCTTCAGGATAGGGCTTCTGCTTTTCAAATGTGAAGCACTGGACAAAGACCTTCCCTGTCAGGCCGTTCACGGTCGCCACCCAGCCCGCCGGACTGTCGAGTCCGATCTTCCCGACTTTGTACTGATACTCAACCACCATCAGGCCGCGTTTGGGATCCGCCTGAAAAGAGGGGTTCCGTTCATCCCCGAAGATCACGTCGTACCCCTTCGTGAAGTGACTCTTGGGGTTGAGGGGACAGTAGGCGCGCATCTCCGGATTATGCCCCCCGCCCTCGCGTCCGCCGTCCAGTTGCGTATGCGCCCAGATTCCCCAGCGGCGCGGCTTGTTGTCACAGTTTTTCATGGTTGCGTCAAAGCTGACCCGTGTGGAATCCTCATGCAGACGGATCACCCGCGAGAGCTGGATCCCGCTCCGCCTGTCCTCGCCGCTGGTCAGCCTGAGGGCTGCGACGCAGCCCCCCCTCGACAGGTGCTCCAAGGCATAGGGGCCTCCGTCCAGGATCGCGTCAGGAGGTCCGGGCCACTGCTCCGCGTTGTCCCACCCCTGAGGCGCGGGCCAGAGTTTGTCTCCGCCATAGTTAAGCCACTCGCCCGCGGGCCCCACGCCGGAAGCCGGGGGGGCCTTGCCTGCGAGCCCGGGATTCACCCAGAGAACATTTTCCGTGCCCAACCCGTACGCCATCACACGTCCGCCGATCGAGGGGACCACCTGGATTTCGACCAGGTTGTTCGCCATCCTTTGCGACGGCCAGCCGCGGTAACTGGAAGCCTCGGCCGTAGGTTGCTGGGCACCCGCGTATGCGGCACCGAGTCCTGCAACGATCAACACCGTCACTTTCATCATTCTTCTATTCATTCTGTCTCATCCTTCTCCTATTCTGATGTCAGATTAGCCCATTCATAGTCAGTCGTTCGGTCTGCTGGCGGACGGGAGTGGCTTGCTGGTGATCAGCCCGATGCCGGGGCCTTTGCTGCCGACGGCGCAATAGTAAAGATAGAACGTCTCGTTCTTCGGGTTGTAAACCAACGAAATCTTGTGGGCGTGTTTCGTGTCCAAGCCGCTGGGATTTCCGCCCGCCTTGTAGAGCGGTTCCGGATCGACTGTCCAATGGAGCAGGTCACGTGAGAAGGCGGTCATGATATGCGCCGAGCCCTTGCCGACGCCGAAGAAGAAGCACGTCCAATGATCACCGTCCCGGAAGATCTTCCCGTCCGCCGAGAACCGGTCATTGTAGCTGCCTTTCGGGCCGACGGGAATCACGGGGTTCTTTTCGTAACGTTTCCAGGAGAGCAGGTCCCCGGAGAACGCCAATCCCATCTGCTCGACGGCCCCTTTGGCGTTGTACATGTTGTAGAACCTGCCCTCATGTTCGAGCAGCCATGGCTGATAGATGCAGTCCTTCTCCCATGCGGCACCATCCTTCTGGAAGATGGACAGGATGGGCTCATCCTGCGCCCGCTGCCAAGTGATTCCGTTTTCACTGCAAGCAACGCCTTCATATCCCGGCTTCAGCTCGTATCCACCCTGCTTCGGGTAGGCACCATAAAGCGACCAGTATTTTCCATCTTTCTTCTTGAGCATTCGAGGCGCCTTGATGTCATAACTGTGGTAGAGATAAGCGCCGAGCACCCGACCGCCGAAGTCGAAATCGCCTTCCTTTCCAAACCCCATCGCCAGTTTCGGGTTGGTCCACTGGACAAGGTTTGTGCTTTCGGCGACAAAGCTGTTGTAACCCTTGCCGTTGAACGCGATGAAGCTCATGTACCATTTGTCAGGCTGCCCCGGCAGTTGATAGATGCACGGAACGTCCGTGTTCTTGAAGTTCTCGTGCCCGGGGATTCTGGGAGCACGGGAAATCACATGATCGGGCTGGTAGTGCCAGCCCCGGTATGGCGCGGACCATTTGTCCAATGTCTCCCGGTCAATGGGTTGGGCCGCCGTCGTTTCAGCGGCATGGAGCGTGGTCAGCGGCGCCAGAAGCCCGGTAAGTACCCACTTGACAACCGTGTGATTTACCTTCATCCGTTGGATCCTTTCTTTAGTCGTTAGCCTATTCATGGTCCGTTGTTCGATCTGCTGTCGGATGGGAGTGGCTTGCTGGTGATCAGCCCGATGCCGCGCCCCGCGTTGCCGTCGGCACTGGCCGGGGCCAGGCGGACCAACAGCCCGGCAATCGTATAATTAGCCGTTGTCCCAGCGGTCACCTGGACGCGGACATCGAAGTCGCCGGTCACGTTCCTGAAAAGGTATGGGGCGTTGACGTGCGTGCCGTCCCAACCGACCGCACTGTTGGGAGTGCCGATGGTCAACTCTCCCGCGGTGCCTGTCGTATTGAGAACGTTGGCGGCCGACTGGTAGAGTATCCCGTCCCAGATCGTGCCGCTGACGCCTGAAACCAGATAATCCCGACTGGCGCCAAAGTCATCAACCACGGAATCCGCGCGGCTCACGCCGGGGAGTGCCAACAGACACACCGCCGCCGCCGCAACCGCCCAAACCAGAAACGCCGTGTAAACGGCACTCTTCCCGCACATCCGTTTTACACCTGCCACGCCAAACCCCTCCTTGCATTACATCTTAAAATAGCGTTAATCGCGTCGTTCGTGAACGATTAATTGCTGAAGTTAACCGTAATTGTGACTTTGTCGCTTGGCTGCTCCAAAATAACTTCTCGGCCCTGACGTTTCCAGGCCCCCGCCCCCGTGACTTTTACCTCGGGTTCCGCGCTCGCTTCTGTGGGCAGCAGCCAGACGCGAAGACGCGCCGGACGCTTCGCGCCGGTCAGCGAGACCTCAGCCTTTGCACGCCCGCTCTCGAACGCCAGCGAGAAGAAACACCTGCCGCCCCCCGGCAGGGGCACGTCCGACGCGCCCGCCTGCTTGCCCGGGGCCATGTACGCAGACGGCAGTCCCGCGCAGAGCAGCAGGTCGTCACCCTTGGGGCAGACCAGTAGCAGCCGCGACAGATAGACCTGTTCCGCCGCGGACCAGATGTCGCACGGATCGCCACAGCCCGCCTCGGCGAACTCCTCGTACCAGCAGGCCGTCGGACTGGCACGCTCCGTGATGGCCTTCAGAATCGTCCACGCCTCCTCGTACTCGCCGAGCAGCAGGTGCCATTGCGCCACCTCCGCGCTCAGATAAGGCCAAGTCCCGTTTGAATAGCCGAGAAACCGGTGGAGCCCGTCCCGCTTGCTGTTCTGCAGGAAGCGCAGTGTTGCCACAGCCGCCGGATCGTCGGGGGGGATCGAGCCGAACGTGGTGACGCTCATCACGACGCCCCAGAGCGACTTGAACCGGGCTTTGCCCTCAGCACCGGCGAACGCGGGGAGCGCCCCGCTTCCCGCAGCCGCGATGGCTCGCAGGCGCACGGCAGCCAGCGACTCCCGGAAGGCCCGGTTGCCCGCCTCCAGCTCGCCCGCCTCAGCAAGGCCGAGCCGCCGCGCCGCCTCGGCCGCCACACGCGTGCCGTACAGCGGCCCGGCGTTCTGTGACCAATGATAACCGCCACCCAGCCCGCCGTCGCCAGCGCACGGCGGAAGCAAACCTTCGATTGTCACGTTCCCCTGTTGGCGCGGGCCCGCATGCCCGGCCCTCGCCCGCAACGTGGACGATGCGGCTTTCACCAGGGCCGGAGTCATCTCCTTCAGCCACGCCTCATCACCCCACAGTTCATAGTGGCCCCACAGCGCGGCCGCAGCCAACCCCTGCACAATCCACTGCTCGACGCCTGGCACAGTGAGCGCGTTGCGTTCCCACATCTCGAAGACACCGTCCTCCTTCAGGTGCCGCAACTGGTGCCGCAGCAGTTCCACGGCATCGGCCTGCAGGCCGATCTGATCCAAGGTCCGGCTCACCTGAAAGGTGTCGTACGGGTTCGAGCCGTAATAGTGTTGCAATCCTTTGAGAATCCGGGCGTGATCCGGACGCCACTCGATCATAGCAAGCATATACCGCACCGAGGCGTCGAAGGCATACTGCAACTTGGCATCGGGCAAAGTCACGCGGGCAACCGGACGGAGCCGTTCGCGCCACACCTTCGCGGCCTCGGCCAGCAATGTCTCAACCGGCGCGGGTTCGCCCAGGAACTGGAGGTCGAGTTTGCCGCTTGCGCCGGGCGCCAAGCTGAACGTGTGCCGCAGATGCGCGACACTGCCCAACGGCCCGGGCAGACGCCCCGCCTCCGGCCGGATCAGCATCCCGCCTGTTTCTGCCGCGCTTAAAATGGTCCGGCCGTCCTTGCGTTTGAGCGCCTTCCCTGTGAACGTGCCGCCCACGCCGCCCACCACATCGACCAGTTCGTAGGCGGCGGTTTCTTTACCCGTGTTGGTCACCTGGACACGCACACAGAAACCGCGCTCCTCCGGAGCCGCCGCGAACACGGACTGCTCCATCGTGACAGCGGGCCATATCAGGCGCGTCACGACCGTAGGCACCGGCTCGCAGACCAGCGCCTGTTCGACTTTTGTCCAAGGGCCTTGCCCCGCGAGGAGCACATGCAGACTAGGCCCCAGCCGGTTGTGGCCGATTCCGCCATAGTCCGGGTTGTACTCGAACGTCTGTACCAGGCCGCTGCCCGCCACGAACGCCTTCAGCTTCGAGTAGGGCAGCCCGATCGGCGTCTTGCAGGGCAGCGGTGTCAGGCTCGGGTTCAGCGGCGCAAGCGCCTCTGGGCCGGTCGGCGGCGACGCCAACGCGGTGCTGTCGGCCGGAAGTTCCGCCCGGCTCAGATAGAAGCCGTCCACATTGACGTTGCCCCCGTCGGCCAGCGCGCGAAACTCCAGCTTGTGCGCGCCGTGCCCCACGGCAGGCAAGCGCACCGCGGCATAGCGCCAGCCTTCTGGCTTCAAGCCCCAGTCGCCGGTGGAGGGCAGGGCGAGCGTCACCGCCCGCTGCGGATCGCCATCCAGAATGATCTTCACGGACGCGTCCCCCTCCGACTCGCGCGCATAGCGAACCGTCACAAACAGGCGGTCCAGCGCCTCCGGCAGATCCACCTGATAACAGAGCGAGTGCCCTTCCTTTCCGCCCCAACCGTTATCCACACACGCGCCGTCTGATGCGGCGGCCATGTTGTAGCGCGGCGCGCCGGAACCGGTTTGCGAGACGTACGCCTCTGCCTCGACCCACAGACAGAGCCCGACCTTCACCTCCTCCGCAAACACCGCCGCGGCAACAACGCACCCCCCGAAGATCATGCCGCGTTTCACCATTTCATTCATGCTGGTCTCCCTTGAATATATTCTTCTTCTTAAAAAATGCTGATCAGAGTCCCGCGCGGACGTTTTAGAAGAAACTGACCATTGTCCCTGCCGGCATCACGATCACCTGGTTGCCGACAGCCCTGACCCGTCTGCCCCCTGTCACCGACCAGCCACTGAAATCACTCCGGGTTATGGGAGAGGAAGCGGTAAAGATTACAGTCGGACGGGGAAGCGATGCCGAAGCCCCTGCCACCCGGGTGATCGTCACCGTCGCTATAGCCGGCAAAGTGAGCCCTCCTGTAACCTGGATCAAATCCGCAGATCCGCCATCGCCGTAATTCCAATCGATTGTTGCATTCGCAGCCACCTCGAGATTACCAACGACCGACAACGTCCCAACGGCATTCGTATCGCCCGGCGTGAGCGTAGAGGTCACGGTCAGTGTGCCGCCCGTCACTGCGCCACTGCCGCTCAGCGAGGCGAAGGTCTGGCTGTTGCCACTGAGATCCAGCACGCATCCAGCGTCAATCCGGGCCGAACTATTTGTCACGTTCTGTACAATCGCCGCACTGTAGCCCATCAGGTTGACGACCTCGTTCGAGCTCAAGGCCCGGTTAGCGATCAGCAAGTCGTCAATCCAGCCTTTAAAATTGATGTCAGCGGTCGTTTTGCCGACAACGAAATTTGCGGCTTGGACGTTGGGTCCTGATGATGTTAACGTGCTGACAGGTTTGCCATCCACATACATGGTCCGAGACGTGCCATTCCAGGTGACCGCGAGGTGGTGCCAAGCGCCGTCCTTCGGGTTTGTGGCGAGGCCGGTCAGCGCCGCCCAAGAGTCGCCATACCAGTAGTTGAACAATCCATAAGTTCCATTGAACCGGAAGCTATTGCACTGATTGTTAACATTGTTTCCCCAGCCGACAAAACCGCCGTTGGCCCCTGAACCGTTATCCTTTTCCCAGAGGGCGATGGTATAGGGACTCGCGCCCGTGGGGATGCCCGCAGGGAACACGCCTCCCTTGTTCATCGTGCTGGCACCATCAAGGTACAAAGCTCCGCCGTACTTTCCGCTGTTGGTATATACGGGAGTGCCGGTGGCGTTCACCAAAGTGTTGGCGTTGGTGCTGATATCTGCGCCGAGGGCTCCGGGATTGTTGAACGTGTAACAGGCCACTGTTCCCGCTGGCATAGGTGCCGGCAATTTGAGCGTACCGCCTGCAACGATCACATGAGCGTTGCCCATCAGGGGGAGCGTCAACACGCCTCCGCCGGTCTTGACCAGTTTGCCGCTGTTCGTGACCGTTCCAAAGCTTGTCCAGGCAGCACCTGTTTGCACATCAAACGTCGCATCTTGGGCCAGGTTGAACAGATTGGCAGTCATCCGCGTGACATTGGTCACCGTGAGTCCGCCTCCAGCCAGCGTCACGAGATTCGTGCCGAAGGCCAGATCGTTGCCGACTATGATCACGCCGTTGCTGACAAGCGTGCCTCCGCTGTAGGTGTTCGCGCCAGAAAGTGTAAGCGTACCCGACCCGTTTTTCAGAACACTTCCGACGTATCCTCCGCCTGAGTTGTCGTTCACGATCACCCCAGAAACCGTCAGGCTGGTACTGGTCGCGATGTTGAAGGTCTGGGTCCGGTTACCCGTAATGCCGTATCGAGCCGCGATGGCCATATTCGCTGCGATCGTGCCCGCGTTGCCTTCACCTTCCGTTGTCACGTCGCCAGGGGACGTCCCGTTGAGGATGAACCAGTTGCCTGCAGACCCTGTGAACAAGGCGTTGCTGCTCAGAGTAAGCCCACCGAAATACTCGGAACACCCCTGCAAATCAGCCGTTCCTCCACGTAAAGAGATCAGCGCAGCATCCTTAATATTGTTCGATATATTCCACCGCAGCACGCCGTTGGTCAGCACAATCGTCTGACCGTTGATCGTAGCGTTGTTGTTTCCCGATTCCTCAAGTGCCAGCACACCCTCGCGAACCGTGGTGGTTCCCGAATAGGTGTTATAGCGCGATGTCAATGTCAGCGTACCGCCGCCAACCTTGCTGACACTGCCAACGTATCCTCCTCCCGACTTATCGTTCACCATCGCCCCGGAAACCGTCAGGCTGGTACCAGTCGCAATGTTGAAGGTCTGCGTACGGTTCCCCATATTACTACCGTATCTAGCCGCGATGGCCATGCTCGCGGCGATCGTGCCCGAGTTGCCTTCACCTTCCGTTGTCACGTCGCCGGGTGATGTCCCGTTGAGGATGAACCAGTTACCCGTCGAGCCCATGATGAGGGCGTTGCTGCTCAGGGTCAAGCCGCCGAAATACTCGATATACCCCTGCAAATCCGCTGCCCCACCGCGCAACGCGACCAGCACAGTATCATTGACGTTGTTATTCGTATTCCACCGCAATACGCCGTTGGTCAGCACAACCATCGGCCCGTTGATCGTCAGGTTTCCGGCCGTCGTATCTGCAAGGGCCAGTACGCCCTCGCGGACTGTGGTTGTTCCTGTAAAGCTGTTGCGCGCCGTCAGCGTCAACGTACCTGGTCCGCTCTTGATCAGACCCGATGAGCCGGAGAGGATTGAGGTGATCATCGCCGAGTTTGTATGGACGGTAGCCGTTGGGGTCCCCCCCGCAAGATTGAGTGTATTATTGACAATCGTCCAGTTATTGCTGTTATTGTTTTCCCGATTTCCGAACTGTAGATTGCCGATGATCCGCGTACCCGAATCGTTTGTCACGGTCACGTCGGCCGCAACGGCATTGGTAAAAAAGGCCGTGTTTCCAGACCCGTCTGCAATCGTTCCCCCCTCCCAGTTGCCGGAGTTACTCCAGGTACCGTTGCCCGTAGAACTCCAAGAACCGTCAGCGGCCCATCCGGTGGCACTCATGCCAAGCGCCGCCAGAAGCACCGCCCCTGCCCTGTTCGCAGTCTTCCGGAACCGGGACCATGAATGTGTCACACACTGCATCAGTCTGTATCTGCTCATACCCTGTCTCCTTTTCGGCAACTCGACGCTCAACATTCGACGTTCGATGTTCAAGTCACCTTTTCCCTCTTGTTTGTTGTCCCGCTGAAACCGTCAGCGAGCGCAGCCTTTCTAAAATATGCCGCTATGTTACAACAGTCCGCGAGCTGGCACAATGGATTATTCAGACAAAGTCTTGGACTTTCTGGCCAATTGTTTTTATTACTAATTAGTCCAAAGCTAACTACTAACTCTATTTTATTCAACTTTTTTATGTTATTGCAATTCTTAACAGGTGTGTTATTATACACCCTTGAATTTTTATTACAAATATAGATTAAAATATTATGAAACAAACAACCACTGCGTCCACCTACACGGTGCCGGCCCTGGGGAAAGGGCTGTCCGTCATTTCGTTCTTGTGCGAAGCCAGCTATCCCCTGTCTCTCACTGAAATTGCGCAAGGGTGCAAGATGAACACGCACATGGCGTTGCGTATTTTACATACGCTGGCACGCGCGGGCTGGATCACCTCCGAGAGCGATCCCCCGCGTTACCGCCTCACCTTGGTTCCCTTTCACCTCGCCAGCAAAGTCCTTCACAGGACTGATTTGGTCTGTGAAGCCGAGGCGCCCCTGCGAGACCTCTGGCAGCGCAGCGGTGAGAGTGTCGGTCTTGCCGTGCTCGATCAAAGCAAGGTCATGTATCTGCTGCATTTCAACAGCGTGCGCCCGATCAGCATCTCCGGCAAGGTCGGCGCACAGTATCTCCTGCATTGTTCCGCGCCAGGAAAAGTCATGCTGGCATGGAATCCGCCTGTAGTCTTGGAGCAGACCCTCGCAGAGGGGCTTGAGCGCAAGACACGGCATACCCTGACCTCCGCCGCAAAATTGCGGCAGGACCTTTACCAGATCCGCAAGCAGGGCTTTGCAATAGACAACGAGGAGTATGCGAACGGCGGACTCTGCTGTTCAGCGCCAATCTTCGATTTCCAAGCGCGCCTCGTCGGCGCTGTGAACATGTCCGTGCTCACGCTGCAATACACACTGGAAGACTTTCTGAAAAAATGGAGTCCCGAAATTATTACGACAGCGAACCGAATATCCAAGAATCTGGGCGCACCGTCCGAGCGAGCCATACCCGTGGAGAAATAAACGATGAAACCCCTTCGAAGCCTTTTTTCATGCCTCGTTCTCTGGGGCGGCGCCTGTTCAGCATTCGCCTCGCAGCAAGCCGACCTGCCGCCGCTGGCCTTTGTCGTCCAGGAACGCCTCGGCAACCCCGACGGCGTTGTGCGTTACCACTCCCGGAACGTGGTCAGCACGTGGGGTTGCAAGATTCAGCGACTTGACACACCACGGACGAACGCGGTACCCCGCACACTGTACGAGAACCCGCTGGCTGCGATCTTAGACATGAATCTGAGCTGGGATGCGCGCACGCTATTCTTTACCATGCGTGTCGGCGAGAAAGACAACTGGCATCTCTATGAAGTTGGCGTCGACGGCTCTGGCTTTAAGCAGATCACCTCCGGCCCCTATCACGACTTCAATGTCGCCGAACTTCCTGACGGCAACCTTGTCTTCGCCTCGACGCGCATCAAGAGCTTCAATATGTGCGCCTGGGAGCTCGCCGCTGCGCTCTTCAGCGTGCGGCGCGATGGCACGGGCTATCGCCAGCTCACCGTGAACACCCTCAACGAGTTCTCCCCGCAGCTTCTTCAGAACGGACAGATCCTCTATACGCGCTGGGAATATGTGGATCGCGATGTCAAATGGCGGCAGTCCCTCTGGACAATCAACCCGGACGGTTCCGACGTGAAGCTCTACTTCGGCAACACCATCCGCGATCCCGCTGTCTTCTGGCAGACCCGCCCCATCCCCGGAAGCGACCGCCTTGTCGCCACCTTCGCGCCGCACCATGGATGGCCCCTGGGGGCGATCGGATGGATCGACCGCAGACATGGCGTGGAGGGTCCCCGGGGGAAAGGCTACGACTGGATCACCTCCGAATATCCGTCCATTTTTGACAACGGGGGCGCAGTCGAATGGGCCTACCGCGACCCCTTCCCGCTTTCGTCCGACCGGTTTTTGGTCAGCTACGGCGGCGGGAAGAAGGGGCCGAACGGACGGTTCGCCCTTTACACCCTCTCTTCCAGCGATGCGCTTGAAAAAATCTGGGAGGACCCGCTCCTGAGCTGCACCTATCCGCTCCCGCTTCTCCCCCGCCCGCGTCCTGCAATCATCCCGGTACGGCCGTGGCCCCCGGGCGTCGTCACGGGCACCTTTGTGGTACAGAACATTTATCGCGGCTTGGGAGACGCTGTCAAGCCAGGGGAGATCAAGGCGCTACGCATCATGGAACAGGTTCCAAAGTTTCCGCAGAATGAAACAGGCGAAGGGCGTTACCGCGTCTACGAGATGAATCCGGTGATGGGGCAGCGCAGCTATCATCTGAAGCGCTGCCTGGGAACCGTGCCCGTGGAAGCCGACGGCTCGGTCCACTTCACCGTGCCTGTCTTCAGGGAACTCTATTTCCAAGCCTTGGACCAAGAGGGAAGAGCCGTCCAGTCCATGGGCTCGGCTGTCAACCTGACCCCCGGCGAGACGGTCTCCTGCGTCGGCTGCCATGACAACCGTGACGCGACACCGCCAGGGGATCGCCCGTCGGCCCTCACGCGGCCCCCTAGCCCGATCACGCCCTATCCGTGGCTCGCCGATGGCTTGATGCCCTATTGCAAGGTCGTCCAGCCTGTGCTTGACCGCCACTGCACCTCTTGTCACAGCGGACTCCAGCCAAAGGCGGGCCTGGATTTGTCGGGCGACAAGACACGCTTCTTCAACATGTCGTATGACCACATCTTCAGGCGTGGTCTTGTCTCGACCATACGCTTGACCGCCAATGATGCGCAGGTCATCCCGCCCAAGAAATCCTTCGGCTGGATCAGCCCCCTGCGCGCGCACCTTGAAGGGACGGCGCCCAAGCACGAGACGGTTCGCATACCCCGCGAGGACCGTGAGCGCCTCTATCTCTGGATGGATTCGAACGCCAACTACTATGACACGTATGCGCGGACGCGTCCGCAGACCCGCGGTGACCGCGACCTCTGGGCGGGCGCATGGTTCACGCAACGCGTGGATCCACTCCACCGTTCCGCCTGCGGCTCCTGTCACAAGCCTCTGGGGCGTGACCAATATGCTGATGACTCTCACGTCATCAATTTATCCACGCCCGAGGCAAGCTTCCTGCTGCGTGCACATCTGAGCATCGAGCAGGGCGGTCGCGGGATTGCAAAGGAGGTGAAGGGAAAGCGTCCGCCGCTCTTCCTTTCGAAGGCGGATCCAACGTACACCGTCTTCCTCGACGCCATCAAGGAGGGGAAACGGGACATGCTTGCCACGCCCCGCATGGACATGCCGGGAGCACTCCCCGTGCAAGGCCCGCAAGACTGGGGCCTGTTTCGCGGCACAACCGACCCGGCACAGCCCGCGCCGGGACATTTCTGGTCACAGCAAAACAAGTAACAACGTCCTTTATGATTATTTTTTGCAGGTGGCGAGCGAGCGCCGCATGAGACAACACGTATGAAGCGAGAGAAAACACAGGTGCAAAAAGGCGTCAGACTTGAAGAGGGCTTTTGCAATCAAGTCATGTATGTGATCCCCCTGCCTGTCATTCAAAACGAGAGCAAGCATCCCCTCGTGCGGGCTCTCTATGCCACAGCACTCGGTTATTTTCCGGAAGCACACCATCACTATCGAGAACGTGCAAACGGCTGCTCAGAGCATATTTTGATCGTATGCACAGCAGGCGAGGGCTGGGTCGAGATCGAAAACAAGCGCAAGCTGATCAAGCCACACCAGGCCCTTCTGATCCCGCGAGGGTTACCGCACGTCTATGGGGCTGCCTCGGATAATCCTTGGACCATCTACTGGTTTCACTTTTCAGGAGATGAAGCCGACTACTATTTGGCCTGCCTGCCACCGAAGGACTATGTGTTGCCCATCTCCACCTCCTGCGAACGTGACCTTGTTGCCCTATTCACCAGCGCGTATGCAGCCATCGAGCGAGAATATAGTGAAGCAACAATCATTCACCTTTCGCAAATCATGCGACACCTCATGAGTCAGTTATTTTTTCATAACCGCGCCTATTCCGCCATTCACCGCTCAAACACGACCCGTAACTTGCGGGATACGATCACCTATATCATCTTGCACTGCAACGAGCCGCTCACCCTCGAAGATCTCGCACACCAAGCCAAGCTCTCCGTCCGCTCCTTTACGCGACTCTTTCACCAGCAAACCGGCCTTGCGCCCATGCAGTATGTCATTCAGCAACGCATGAGATGCGCGTGCAAACTTTTGGTCGACGCCTCTTTTACCATCTACGAGATCGGACTGAAGGTCGGATATGAGGACCCCTGTTATTTCTCACGTCTTTTCTGCAAGGAGATCGGCTTCTCACCGCGAGACTACAGACTCAAGCACAGTCCGCAAGCTGAACCTACATTTCCGACTTGACCCCAGCGTTCAGTTTGTGGACCTTATTTCCACTTACTGATACACCTAAGCACATCCTGCTGGACATTCTCTGCTGCGCTCAGGCAAAGGAAATCGTACCGCAACTGGGCGTGAGCTTCTGGACTATTGAAGAGCGCGTGGCGAACATCTACAAAAAACTCCACGTCCGTTCCCGCGCAGAAGCTGTCGCCAAATACCTCGGCACGTGACCCGCACCGAGCTTATTTTCTTAATCTCTCCTTAGTCGGTTACGCTCAGGGTTGTTTTGTTTCCAACATTTTCACCAGCGCCGACGCCTCAATTTCCGTCTGCGGCGCGAAGGCATCAGAGCTCGCATATCGTAAAAGCGAATCTAGCAGACATGCCGCTTCGGGCTTGTCCTTGAGAGCCTTCAAATCCGCCGCGCACACCAGTAGCCGCCCAGCACCGACCTTTGCCTCGAAGATCAGTCCAAGCCTGTGATTCCGGTCAAAGTTGTCGATCACCTGCACGATTGGTTTAAATCCCTTCGGCCAGGTATCGAGGATCACTCCGCGACTGTTCATCACAATGTCGAACCACTGATAATCGCTATGAAATGCCGTCGGGAAACCCGCCAAGGCTGGATGACCTTCCTGAATCAGCAGCCCCAGCGTGCCAGGTGCGGGTGACTTCTTATTGTGAAGTGCGATAGATCTGAACATCGGGTAACACCAGAAATCAGAGGCGAAGAAGCCTTCGATGCTGTTGGTCGGGAAAGTGGCTTTCTCAGGAATGAAAACGACACGTTGGCCTCGCGCCAATGCCTCGCGCGTCGCTGTGTCGAATTGGCGAACCATGGTGACATTGGCTGGCACCGTGGCGGTTGCACCCATCGAAGGATACACCCAGAGCGAATACTGGTTCTGGATGGCTGTTCCCTCGACCTTCAAAGCAAGCGTCAGCTTTTCCGCACGTTTAATCTCTTTCGGAAACACGAAAGTCACACGCTTGCCCGCCGTCGTGACCTGTCCTTGCGCAGCCTGCATCGGCACGCTGCCGCCGCACCAATCTTTTCCAATGGCATCTGTCAATGCGTAGGTGAGCGATGTCTGCGGTAAATCGCCTGATCCGTAATTCGCTACGAGCGCCTCCGCCGTAAACGTCTCTCCCGAACACCACGTGTACTTCGGAAATTTCGCCAGCACCACGATCGCGTCGCAGAACCTGCGCCACTCCTCCGGCGTGACCAGTCCCTTCGATTCCATGAACGCATTCAGGATACCGACAAGCGCCGTGCCCTGACCTGGAAAATCCTGCAAGTCTAAAAGCTGGAATCCGCCCATGCCAGGCGTGCGTAGCGCAGCCTCGACCTCTTCGCGGTAGTTGATGAGCGTCAGCGCACCCGATGCACGAAAGAAATCATGCGCCTGCTCCAGCATCCCCGCCGTGGCCAGACGATCACGGAAGATCTCGAAGTTCACCGCGCGCAAGCTGCCCGAGTATTTTGAAATCTCCCGGAAATCCGGATAGACCTGATACTGCCCGACCTCATGACTGACGAGCGGGCACGTCACATGCCGAATCGCCGCCGAGTAGTCGTTTAACGTATTGGCCGGCCCTGTTTGCACAGCGCCCAACGGCAGATCGGCATGCGAGTAGGAGCCGCGTATGTTGCCTTCCAGGCCGGGCTTGCTCCTGAACGTGACCCAGAAATCATCGCCGCCGTTCTGCAGACACACATCAAAATCAGGGTTGCTGACTTGCGTATAAAGATGCCGCGGATCAAACGTCCGCAACTCCCTGATCATCTCAGCGCGCACAGTCTGACCTTTGAAGTTCTCATTGCCAAGCGCAAACAGCGCAAAGGAGGGCGAGTTGCCGAAATGGCGCAGCATGCGGTGCGCCTCCGCCATCGAATACCTGCGCCGCTCAACATCTGCGCCCAGATTGCCGCCGAAATTAGCCAGCTCGGGTTGCAGCAGAAAGCCGGTCTCGTCCGCAGCCTCGAACGCCGCGCGCGGCGGGCACCAGGTGTGAAAGCGCACGTGGTTCATCCCATAGTCGCGGCACGTCTTGAAATAGGCCAGCCAGGCGCTCTTGTCCATGGGCGCATAGCCCGTAAGCGGAAAGACACAGGCATCATGCTTGCCCCGCAGAAGAATTGCTTTTCCGTTGAGTGTGAACTGCGTGCCGCGCGTTGAAAAATCGCGCAACCCGAAGCGCGTTTCGCAGCGATCCTTCTCGCCTTTATCCGACGCGAGCGTCACAGTCAGCCGATGCAACGCAGGATTGAACTCGTCCCACAGAGGCGCGTCCGCACCCAGTTGCAGTTGTGTTTCAACAACACTTCCATCCCGCGCTTCGGTGAACGAAACCTCACCCTTGACCGACACCCCTTTCGCCGAGCAGTCCAAGGCCAGATGTCCTTTGGCCGGATGCTTGGTCTCATTGCCGAGCGTGACACGCACCCGTGCTGTACGGCCAGCTGCGTCGGGATAAACAGCGATGTCTTCGATCCAAAGCCGGTCTGTGACCTCCAGGCACAGCTCGCCCAGAAGTCCGTTCCAGTTGGTCTGGGTATCATCCGAGACCTGATGTCCGCGTGCAGGCAGTTTCTCAAGCCGGTTGTCGATCCGCACCGTCAGCCGATGTTTCCCGGAAGATAATGTCTCCGGTAATGCATAAATATGCTCCACGGTTAAAGAATCCTGCTGTCCCAGACAGACATTGTCGATCCAGACGGCGGACAGTTTAGTCCGTTCGATACGGAAGACCACCCGCTTGCCCTGCCACGACTCCGGGACCTCGAACTCGCGCTGATACCACGCTGCACCAGCATACGAAAACCGGCGCGACAGGTGAGAGGTGAAACGCGAAGAACGATCCATCGCCAGCAACTGGGGATGAATACTCTCCACCGCCTGACCGTTCACGACACCCTCGCCCTTCTTGGCCTCGTCCGTAGTGCCGGGCAGCGGAATCGTATCCTTCAAGTCACGCGCAAACCAGCTATCCTTTTCGCCTTGATCTTTTGAATCCAACTCAAAGCGCCACATTCCCGCGAGAGCAATGGCATCAGATGCAACGGCGTGTCCAACCAGCACCAGCCATCCAACGCAGATCAGGTTTGTTGTTCGGTTCATGATTTACTCTTCTGACCATTCTGTGTTACGTGAGATTTCCAATTACTCGATTCCAGTGCTTGCCGTGCGCAGTCTCTTTGCCATCCGCGAGTACCCGCAGAATCATTTTTCAAGAACTGACTCTAACCTTTTATTGCCCATTGATTCATCATCCATTGGAATCGGCACCAGGCGAAAGTACTCCTGTGCATAACGCTGCCCGATGATGGCCTGAGCCTCCGAGCTGTAGTGCACATAGTCGCCGATATGACCATTCACAAGGTCGAGCGCATCCACACAGGCCGTGCCCGGACGATACGAGGGAAGTCCCAGCAAGACTGCGTTGATATCGCGAAAACGGGTCCAGGCGAATTTTTGGGGGATATTTCTTTTTCTTTCCCTGTCCACGATGAAGGAGCCGATTGTGCAGGCAATAAAGGGCAGATTTGGCTGCTCGAAATCGGCCCGCAGATTATCCACCAATTTAAAAAGATGGTCCTTGTAGAGAGGATAACGATTTTCGTTGGAGTCGGATTCGCCTTGCAACCACAGGGCGGCGCACAATCGCGCCTTTCCAGGCGGGGCCTGCTCCAGTGCCAACCGAACCCGCTGCACCGCGCGATCATAAAGTGTCGAGGCATTTCCTTTCCTCCATACGTCGATACTGGATCCGCCTTTGGCACAAGGGATCAACCCAACCATGACATCCGGTTCGCGGGCTATGACGGCCTCGGCGAAGGCTAGTCCCGGTCCTACTCCCCGCCCCATCTGGCAACCCTTCATCGTGACCGGATCACCATTGAAATGCAACGGATGCTGGGCGACATACCATTGGTCGTTTGTGAGGTGCATCATCACGATGCGCGGATTGGGCGTCTGCTTCGCGGGTAGTTTACCGGCCCCTTGCATATTCGACTGGCCTATCAGCAGGAAGAGATCGAGTCGCTTGACTCCCGGGGGCAGTTTCGTGATGTCTACGGGTTGCATAGGAGTAACCGCCTGGTCCGATCCTTCACCCGAACCATTCGCTGGTTTTAAATTATCATCAGGCGCGGCATGTGTAACGAGTACCGATACCATCAATACCAACGCAACAAGCAAGCCATTAACTTTCTTCATCTCTCATCTGCCTTTCTATTCAATTACCAGATTCATCTCCTTTGAATCCTTACTTTGCTGGAGCAATCATGATTCGGTGCCGCACGGGCACCACCGCCACCCGTGCCTTGTCCCGCAGTTCAGCGCAACGCCGGATCAGGGTCTGCTGCATCTGGTCATACGTGGCCTTGAATTCCGGCATCAGTTCACGCCATGTGTACAAGGGATGGAGCAGGTTCTTCACCGCCTGAACCTCGAACGCCTGCTGTTCCTGAACAGCTTTCTCCACGACTGCGAAGGGTACGGAAAAGGGGTTATCCAGAAATTCTGCAGCCAGGTTGATCCCCTTAGCCAGTTCATTGGCGGAGTAAGTTTTGGTCTGCTTGCCCCAAGTAATCTTCATGCGATCAGAGGGCGCATGGGTCACCACCAGCATGAACCGATTCAGGTCTTGATTGAAGGGAAGGAACTCGATAATCCCGCGGGTACTCATGATGTCTTCGGGGGTACCATAAAAACAAAACGGATATCGGGCTGATTCAATCTCCATGCCATCCGCCGATGCAGAAAGTAACGTGTGTCCCTCCGAAACGCTACCTTGCCCGGTTTTCATATCGAACTGAATCATCCCAATTTCCCCATTGCCCTTCAGCGCCTTCAGAAAGGCGTAAGCCATGATGAGATGGCCGTTCAGCGAGGGATGCACCCCGTCATTGCCGCCCACCCGATACTGCGGCCCGTATTTCGCCTTCGCCTTGGCCATGACATCCATCATCAAGTCATGAATATCGGCAAAACCCAGATCATTCTTGCGGGCCACTTCTCGCGCGACGGCCGCCACCTCCGCCAGGGCCTTGTTCTTACCGGCCGCGTCCCCGCGATAGGCAGCCGGATCCACCGCACCGGGCGTGCCGATGACCCCCCATCGCGCACCTCCCGCCCTGAATTTGTTCACGATCCCGTCTAGAGCCACGCGATAGCGTTCCCCTCGCCCCTCAAGCTCTGGCCCAGCTCCCGCATCGTTCATCCCGAAACACGTTGTGAACACGGTTGGCTTGAACGGTAACGCATCATTGCCCATCCTGCCAATGAACCCCCAGGTCACCTCGCCATTCCACCCCATCTGCATAACCTGGAGGTCCTTCTGAGGCTGACACATGAGGAGATAGTCTTCAATGAAAACCGAATAGCGGCGCTGCTCGGTGATGGAATCGCCGCACACCGCCACGAAGTCCCCCTGGCTCAACTCCCCGCCACGAACAATCACCATGTCCCCCGTTAGCAGGGTCAAGACGCCGATCACGCATTTCATCTGACGTAATATCCCGCACTCCTCAAATCTTTTGTACCGATTCATTATTTCACCTCTTTCAATAAAAGTTCCGTTACGCGGGTTATTCCGCTTTCGTGGTCAATGTCTGTATCCGCTTGTTTGCACCCGCATTCCGATGAGGCCGGTATCCCCATTTTTCAAGGTAGACTTCGGCAGGCTTGAACGCATCGCCTATCTTCTTGAGCCGGGTCTGCAGATGCCCATCAAGCTTGGCAACCAAGGCGGCAAACTCCGGCTTGGCAACAAGGTTTTCCATCTGGCCGGGATCCTTCACATCGTCATACAGATCAGACGGTCCGTTGAGACCGCGGACATAAGTATAACGGTCCGTGCGGATGGCGCGGTATTCCTCGCCTGGCTTGAGCCCGCCGAACGGCGCCACGACCATGTAAAGCGCGGCACGGTCTTCTTCGCGCCTTTCGCGCAACAGCAACGACAGATCGTCCCCTTGGATCGAGTCGGGAATCTTCACGCCAATCAACCCCGCCAAGGTCGGGAAAATATCCGGGGTGGTCAGTGGCGTGCGGACGACACGGCCCAAGTTGCCGTGGATCACGGGGTACCGCAGAATGAACGGTACATTGGACGCCTCGCTCCACGGATATAACTTCTTCATCGGCTCGCCCCCATGCGAACCCAACATTTCGCCATGATCGGCGGTGAACACCACGATCGTATTACTGGAAAGACCAACCTCCTCCAGAGTCTTCAGCACGTCCCCGACACACTGGTCGATGGCTGTACAGCTTGCGTAATACCCTTGGGCAAACTTCCTTGCCTTTCTCTGCATCTGGGAAGGCACATTGGGGGGCAATTGAATCTTGTCCAGAGGATAAAGCTCCATGAATTCCTTCGGCGCTTGTTCAACTGGGAAGTGGGGTGGGCCGTAGGAGACCATCAATACGAAAGGCCGCTTACTCGACGCCTGATCACGGATATATTGCTGCGCATCCCGGGTTTGGGCAAACGCATCATAACCATCCCAGAACAGTTTTACGTCCGAGTTGCCGGTATAGTAGTGCGAGTGGTTGTAATTATGATCGCATTCGGCGGCCTTCCAATAATCCCACCCCTGCCGACGTTCAGGCGGGATGTAAGCCGTCCGACCTAGTCCATCCAGATGCCATTTGCCGATGTAGGCCGTCGCATAACCGGCGGATTTAAGGACCTCAGCGATGCAGACCTCCTTGTCCGGCAAGTGCCGGTCATTGAGAAAGATGCCCGTAGAAGTTGGATAACGCCCGGTCATCAGCGCCGCGCGATAAGGCGTACAGACCGGGCAGACCGATACCGCATTCTGGAAATTCAATCCCTCCTTCGCCAAACGATCCAGGTTAGGCGTCCTGACATTCGGGTCGCCCGCATACCCCGTGGCCGACGCCCGCCACTGATCGGCCAGCAGATAGACGATGTTGGGTTTTGCGGTATTCGTTTCATGCCGAGCCCCGCCTGGCAGAGAGACCTTGAGCAACGTTACCCCGTGAGCAGGCACCTCAACCGTATAACTCCCGTCGAAAGTCCCAACATCCTTCTGCCGCCACAGGTCCCTCAATAGCTGGGGACTCTTCAGCCCCGCCTCGCCCCAGAGTAGCGTCACGGAAGCAGGAGTGACACCAAGGTTGAAAAGGCCGATCGCCTTGGTTCCATCGACCAACTCCTTAATATAGATTTTGGTCGTATCTGACGATTTGATGCATCGAACAGACTTCGCTAGCGGATCTTGGTCAATCGCCAGAACCTCGTCATTGGCCAGGAGACCCAGAGTGAATGGATCCAGTTTTTCAAGGTCACAGCCCAGCAAGAGTGGGGCGGAAAGCAAGCACCAGAGGGATATATGGGTATACTGCTCGTCGGGAGTAAGCCTGTTCGGCCGGGGTTTCCCCCACCCCAGTTTACCCAGGACCAGCATATCCGGATCATTGTAGTGACCAGGTGTCTGGAATGGGGCCCACCGGTCCTGTCCGAATCCGATCCCTGAGATGCTCTTCCACTTGTCCACGATATCGCCCGTCGTCCGCCAGAGATTAGCCAACTCACCCCATACCGCCGCGTTGGTGAAGGCTGCTGCATTGGACAAACTGTAGACAATATCGCGCCCTGTCGCCCGCAACGCCTTCCGCATTGCCTCCGCATGGGGGAGATCAATCGGGCGCCAGTCGTATTTCAGAAAATCAACGCCCCACTCGGCCCACTGGTTGGCATCCTGAGTGAAGAAAGGCACAGTGCCATGAACCCAGTTGGCTTTGCGGCGGGTCCCGGTCTGCTTGAGATCCTTGACATCCAGTCGGAGGAACTCGTTATGCTCACCCCGCTCCATCCAGTCGTAAATTCCATCCGCTCGGTCGCAGGATGAGCCAGCCCACCCCGCATACGATCCCCGCCACGGCGTGGAATAGATGCCAAATTTGAGGCCAAGCCCATGAATCTCATCGGCAAGCGCCTTGATATCGGGAAATTTAGCGTTAGGCTGGATGGCATTATGCTTGCCACCGCGCTTGCCCTGCCAAGCATCATCGATGTTGATGAAGCTCCACCCATGCTGGTCAAGGCCGGTTGCCACCAAGGCCTTCGCCGCCCGCAAAACCTTCTCCTGGTCAACCGCTGCGGCCCAGCAATTCCAACTGTTCCATCCCATAGGAGGAGTGAGGCAAATGGAGTCCCCTGCAATGATCTGAAAGGGCCGCCGGACCTCGCCCTTGGCATTGCGGGCAATCAGCACGACTTGATACTTCCCGGCTTTCTCCAGTCGTCCAGTGATCCGCCCACGCGCAGGTTCGAGATTCAGTCCCTCAGGCAAGCCCTCAACGGAAAAGGTCATCGGCCGTTCCCCTGTCGCAGGGATCAAATACAAACAAGGCGATCCGGGCCTGACGCCAAACAGTGAAGGTCCGTTGATGCGCGGTGCCGCCGGTGGCGGTGGTGTCAAAGACGCAGGCAACGGCTCCAAACCAACGGTGGCCGCGATATTGCCTTTGACTTCCCGGGATACCCCATTTGTGGATTTACCCAAAGCCTGTTCCCATGCTTTAGGGACAAATCCGAGCGACTGGATCGCTTCAAACCACCCGCGCGCCATCTGGCCATACATGACATTGTCCGGATGATTGATCCTGTTGGAAAGCCGCTTCGGGTCAATGGACCTGGGATTGCCCGGGTCGGTCAGGAAGTACCGGTATTGGTTCACCGTCGCGATCCGGAATCCGCGTTTCTTGCGCTCAGGCACCAGGGTCTCGCGGATGAAGGTATTATAGGCCAGAATATCCTCATTGAAGGAGGCTCGCGGCGTAATCTGGGCGACTACCAGGGTCACCTCCTTGTTGGCCGCGAATATCGTTTCCACTAGACGTTCAAGCTGGCTCGGGCTCTGCGGGCTGATGCCGTTGATCCCGATCATTAACAGGATCACCTCCGGCCGATCGGCCTCAATCCATTTCGCAATCCGCTGCTGGAGGGACGTGATGTTCCAGCCCCCATATCCGCGATGCTTGTCCTGCCCAAAATCCCGCAAGTCAAACTTCGGTTTGACCGTTCCGCCCAAGGTGGGATCACAGTTTTTTTTGTTGAACGGCTCGGGGGATTCGCCGACATATTGGACATCAACCCCCGATTCCTTGAGCAACTTGAACAACTCTCCTCGATAACCGAATTCAAAGGGGTGCGTCCATTTGGGATTATCGGTATACCCGGCCGTGATCGAATCGCCTGCACACATAATCCGCAAAGGCCGCCCCTCGGCCGTTTGACCGGAACACGATACCACTACACAGGTAAATATTGACAACCAAAGTCCATTACGGATTGATATCATACCAGTAACCTCTCCCCTTTTACTCGCCAGTAATGAAGACCGCCTCCACTGGCTTAAATGTATAATGGATTCGGGTGACATCCATCCCGGCATCCTGAATGTGTTCATACTTCGGTTTCGCGGTCACCCCTGTTGAAGGGAACATCAGCTTCGGAACAAATTTGCCACGGATCCGAATTGCGGTTTCTCGTTCCTTGTCCTCAGCATTGGCAATGAAATAGTAGTCCCTCCCCTCCTTCACCTTGTGGATATAGGAGAACCAGCCACTGCGTTCATATCGGACACCAAACTTACAGGCCGCCACTTCCTTTACGGGCTCCTCAAACTCCACGTCGTAAACCGGAACGACCGAATCAAGGGCCTTGGCCAGAAGTTTCGCATAAGGCTTCTTGAGGAATATCGCCTTTCCGCCCTTACTGTTTGCCTTCTCAATGACCGTATATTTATCAAGGTTGCTGTCCTGGCAGGTCTGCCATTTCCCGTCTTTCCAGAACTGAATCTCAAATACCTTCATACGCCCGGTGTCCTCGATCACCCACGCACTGTCGAACGTCTGGGGCGAGCCAAACGCAAGCTGGAGCCAACGCTCGTCCCATCCCACCTTGCCGGCACCGCGCCAATAGGTGCTAGGATTGCCATCAGCGGCTTTCGCCGCGCCATAGCCAGGCAGATCCTCATCCGATGCACTGATTGTACCCTGCGCAGCAACGCCGGGAATGGAAAACTCCCTGACTTCGGGCATTCCATAGTTGTAGCTTCGGATCAAGAGCCGGACTTTTTGAGCGGTTACCGAGTCAAAACGGATCGGCTCGGTTTCGTTATGCGTGTAGACATCATTTCCGAAGATCCCTTTGACTAGGTTTTGTACCTCGGCATCACGCCCCAGTTCGGCCGACTTCTCAGGCAATTTCGTCGTGAAAATCACCTTGCCGCCCTGGTCATAGAAGGTCTTGAGCTTCTCCAGGCTGCTCACATTGATCACGCGGGAACCTGGCATGATCAGGACTTTGTACTCTTCCCAGTTGACCTTGTTATTCAAGCGCAGGGAATCACCTTGGATGATGCATTTTTGATCAAACACCTCCGGATGAAGATACGTGAAATCCCGTAACACCCCGAACGAGAGCGCCTCCCCAACATCCTGGTAATCCGCTTCCGGCGGCACCCGGCCGAACCCACCCCCGGTGAAATCGTAATTGGCATTCAGGTTCGCAATCGGATAGATCATGGCAATATCCGCAACATGGCGTCCGCCCTGCAGGATCCGCTGGCATCGTCCGACGAAGTCGTTGAACGCTGGCAGTATGCTTGCGTACTTTGGATTCCGAAAGGAAAGCTCCGGGGAGAACATACCTCGCTCCGGATCATTCCACATCGCATGTGGGATACACAGGTTAATCCCCTTGGCAAACTCGCTCATGAGCGACTGATAGAGCCCTTTCTCCGTAGGAACGCTGGCCCCGAATATCTCGGTCATGACCAGTTCCCTGTCCCAGTTATAGGCAGCCGAGCTGATCACCTTGTAGACCTCGTGGGCATTTCCATAATAACTAATCTCATCAACGCCCGGTATCTTCTGGTGCTTGAAGGACAGCATCAGATCACCACACATGCCCGTCGGCTGCACCAACTGTTCAAGCAGAATATGCCCCGTGACGGCGATGCCACCATGCGTGTCACCCCAATCCTGCATTCGTTTGGGATATCCCTCTGAGAACAGTTTCGAGCGGAAATGCATCAGTGTATAGCGGGCGGCATCCGTCTCAGGGCCGATATCCATGAACAGGGCCGGATAGAGCGGAACGGGATTAAATCCGTTGGCCTCTACAAACCATTTTTTGAAATGCCGAGTCCAGTTACGCCCTCCCATTTCAAAACTGTTGAAATTAGGCTCATCGTAAAACACGCTGTCGATCGTCTTCCCGAAATGGCGAGGAAAATGGTCGTAGTAGGGCTGAAGACTCAATTCAATGTAACGATCAACCGCTGCGGGCTCAAGATAGTTGAGCACCACGCCCTTCTTCCCCTTGTCCAGGGTGAACACCATGATTTTCCACGAGCCGGCTGGGACATCATAAGTCAACCTGCCATCCTTGACCCGGTCGCTGATGTCGATCCGCTCATGCGTCTTGAGGTTCATGGCCACCGCTGCCTCAAAGACGCCCTGCGTCACGGCTTGCGTGTAGCCGGCCTCGGGGCCTTCCACAGGCCAACCCTTCATCTCAATCCGCATGGCAATGGCATCCGGATACACGTCGCTGAGCCGGCCGCCGACCGTGCCACTGGGCCAGTTATATTCGTCATAGACACAGATCTTCATCCCGAGTATCTCCGCCTTGTCAACGGCGGCCTTATAGAGCTGATAATACTGTTCCGACTGGTATTCAGGGTCCAGCTTCGGTGCCTTGGCGGTAAAGCCGAGCCTCGGATTCGGGCCGTGCGGCACGATTCCGAAGCCGTAATACCCTGACGCGACCGATCCCTCCATCTGCTTCTCGATGCCGTCCTTCGTCAACGTCCCGTTCCAGAACCACAACGGCCGACTCTTATACTGCACCTTTGGATTCGCGAAATCTGCATCGATGCCCGCAAAAGCCGGACACATCATGGCGCACGTTACGCCCAACATCACAAACTGCCCCGTTAACTTCATGTGAACTCCTTAAGACTCATTTTCCCGAACAACTAATTGCTCCTGCTCGCAACGCCGCGCTTCATCAGGGTTTGCAATTCTTCTAAATGGTTCTGATAAACACCGCGAGGATTCGTATCGTGTTTCTTGCAAAGCGATGCCGCCATGCCGACAATTTCGCCCATCATGCCGGTCGTCCACTGGACACGCACCGCCCCCAAGGCGTTGTGCGTCACGCTGATGTCACGTCCTGCCATGAACAGGTTAGGGATGTTCCGCGAATAGAAACACCGGTAGGGAATCCAGTATGGTTTTTTATAGGACGTGTTCTTGCCCATCGGAGCGTCCGAAACAAACGGGTCTTCCACAAAGCCATCCTTTCTTCCGCTCCGATCCGTGAAGAGCGGATTGGGGATGTGCACGTCCAGATCCCATGACGTCGGCACACATCCGTCCGGATAGGCTTTACCGCTTTTCAGATCCTGAACACTCAAAACCACATCCCCCATCAGGCGACGAGACTCGCGCAGACCCGAAATGTATTTGGCATCCGCAAGCTCATAATTCGCACGTTCGTTATCGACGTTTTTCAAACAGTCCCAGACACCGTACATTGCCCTAAAATTCGTGTCACGAATACGTTCACCTTCAGCAAACGGATCCCGTTCGAACCCAGCTTCCCAATACCAGCCTCCAAGACCTGCGAATCGTCCATTGAGACAAGTCCATTTGCCACCGCGTCCGGGGAATGGCTGATCCGTCAGATCGAATGCCCATGGGCTCTTCGGGAACGGCGATAGCTTGCCGGTATTCCTTATGCCCCACAGGTTGGAACGTCCCATCAGCACTTGGTCCATGTCAAAATCTGCGCCGGCGAGAAACCCGACCGTACCGTCTCCGGTACAATCTACAAACCATGTTCCCTTGAAACTCGACCGACGCGCATTCGTGATGTTTTGCGCAATCACCTCCGTGATACGGCCACTCGAATTTGTGACGATCCCATTGACGTGACTGTTGAGAAACAGCGCGACATTAGCCTGCTTGAGAGCATCGAGCTGAGTTTTTGTTTTGATTTCAAACAGCTTGGCAAGAGGAACACCCGCAAACGGCTGCCCTTTCTTCATTTCACTATAACTCCACCCCAGCTCACGTGTGACGATTCCCACCTTTGGATAGGGTTCCTTGCAACCATCGCCCTCGACGGAAACTTTGGCCTCAGGGCTGTTGTTCCCTCCCAACATCGGCCGGTTGTGAATCAGCGCAACACGTAAGCCCAGCCGCCCTGCAGACACGGCCGCAGTCATGCCCGCTACGCCGCCGCCGACAACAACCAGATCATAAGCACCAGCAGCCTCAGGTACTTCGGCAATGCCCAACAGCTTCCGGCGAAACTCTCCAGAGGGATCTTTGGGTGGCATGAACGTTGGGTCTGCTGAAAAAAGAATGGCATCACAACGTCCCTCAAAACCGGTCAGATCGTGCAATGCCAACTCCATGTCGGCACGGGTAACTTCAACGGTTCCACCGTCTTGCCAGTGCCAGTCTTCGCGTTGCGTTCCGAAAACAGTTTCGAGCGGAGTGTTGTTGACCAGCACCTGAAACTTGCCCGGCGCGCCCGGAGCTTTCCAGGTCGCCACCCAATCACGGGTACGCACCCACACCCGGTAGGTTCCCGTACCAGGCAACTTGACCTTTGTTGTCGCATCCTGAACTGGCTTTCCAAGTCCGTGCGCCAAGAGAAAGGGAGAACCCATCTGATCCATGAACTGCTGGTCATTCACCCAACCGCCTAATTGGTCAAAGCTTTCCGCCTCAACCAGAAGCGTATTGGCGGGTGCCTCTACCCGTCCAAAAGCTCCCGCACAAAGCAGGGTGCTTCCGAACGTTATTAAGCGGATTCCATTTTTCAGTCTCATTTGTCTCTTCCTCCAAGTTGTGTATATGCTATTGATACCGCGTCAGTTTATCACCTTGACAGCGCACCCGCCACCTTTTCCAGCTTGTCGGAACTGGCGACTTGAATCCCGTCCGCGAACACGCGCAGCCCTTTACCGCGTTTGTAATGCTCACCCGTCTTATCCCAGAGTATGGTCAACATCCGCCCGCGATACGGCACCCGGTCAAGGCAGAAGTAGTCCCACGTCTCCACGGGCACCAGCGGGTTGACGACGACCGTGTCATCAGCCTGCGGACGGAGCCCGACGAGTCCGTTGATGACCAGATCGCAGAAAGTCGAGTGGTTGTAATCCTTCCCTCGATCCGACGTACCGCCGTGTGCCTGCCATTTTTTGATGTCTTTCTTTTCCCAGTTCAGGATGCATGTGCGGGCGATCCAGTCACCGGTAAAGGGGTTTTGATCTTCGTCAATCCACGGAACGATTTTACCATCGTCGAGTTTGAGCCGCTGGCTGTTGGAATAGGTGTGGAGTGCTCCGAAGTAATCATTCCGTGTGAGCGCGGGTTGCGCGCTGCGATTGAGATGATTCGCCAGCGCGGTCAGCGTCTGAGCCGTGGCGAACGGCCAGACCGGACCGTTCCAAAGGCACTCGTGGCGGTCGTACTGGATCTTGAATTCTGGATGCCGTTGCTCAGCAGTGGTGAGTCCAAACGGCGCACTGAACCCCTTGGGGTCGACAAACTGTTTCCAAGCTACGCTATATCGCTCATCGGGCAGATCAAAACACCACGGCACGTAGCCGATCAGTTCCCGCACCTCAGAGAGCGGTGCCGTATTCCGATCAGCACCTGAAAGTTTAAACTCGATCCTCAGCGCATCGGTATGCACAGACGTAAAGGTGATCGTGTTCCAGCGGCTACTCTTGGACTTCTCTTCCCGCGCATCCGGCACTTCCTTCCATTCACCACCTTGCCGATAAAGCACCCGGAACGAGGCAGGTGGCACGAAAATCCCCGCGTTCATAAAGTAGACCTGGCAACTGGACAGTTCCACCGGTTTGGGTAACTCGTATTGCGCCCACTCCTCGGTACCCATGCGCCGTGCAAAATTAAAACTTCCCGCCGCCAAATCCGATGGCCTTGCAGGCACCCGTGAATCCTTGAGAATCTCAGCCGAGCCAGGAGCCGAAGTCGTGATCTTTGCCGACTGAGTAAGCGCTGTATCGCGATTGAGCCACCAACGTAAAACAGACAGTCCCCACGGGCTTCTGCGGATCTCAAAAAACTGTTGCTCCTCATTCCACAGCCGTGTCTGCACCAGTTGCTTGAGTTTTTCAGCTTTTACGCGGTAGGCGTGTGCGACATCCGCATTCCCGCTCATGTCGGCGATTCGCGCGATTGCCAGCGCATCGCCATACATATAGCTGTTGATCGTGGGACGGAAGCCAGCACCCCCGATAGACCCCTCCATACCTTCCGAGCCATCCCACTGCCAGAACATTCCTGTGACCGGGTCAAGATTGGACTTTCCCCAGGATTCATAGTTCTTAACGAGCATGGAAAACCAGGTTTTCGCGGGCTGGTAATCCCCCGTCACATCGCACCAAGCGAGCACCGAATCCGCGACCCAGAAGCTGTAAGCGTGCACCCGCCCACCTTTGCAGAGCCAATAGTTGAGATAATCGTTGACGTACTTCCGGTCCTTCAGCCAGCGCCCCTCGCGGACATGGTGAGCCGCCGCACAATTGATGGTGTTGTTGCTCGCCGACCAAGAGACCTTGGGGAGAAACTCCGTGATGACCCATCCCTCAGGTACTTTTTTCAAATGCTTCCGGAAGGTCCACCACCGGAAGTAATACGTCTTTTCCAATTCCTTGTCCGGGCACTCGAAAAGCGGGATGTTCTCGCGCAGAAACGCCCATGCGCCCGCGTTCGGAATCGCCTCGGAGAACACCTCGCGGTCATCCGCGTTGAAGCGCTCAATATAGGCCTGGGCCTGTGAAGGCTGAAGCACATCAGCGGCCATAAGTACGCCGGCACTGAAAACCAAGCCTATCCCCACCAAACATGTCCTCATAAATCTTTTACTCCCCCGTTGTGTACGCCTCAGACTGTGCTGACCGTCATCCCCGCCGCCTATTCCCCCGGTTTCAGCGGCGGCTGATACTTAGGCTTGGTCCACGTGCTTTCCGGAGGCATCATCCATAGCGGAGGAGCCATCCCGGCATTCCAACTCTGCCATGCGGCGTCGAGACGCCGAACCAGTTCCGGTTTTTCAGCCGCGAGGTTTTTCGTTTCGCCCAGATCAGCTTCAAGATCGTAAAGCTCACGCATCTTGCCATCTTTGGCGGTGAGCAGTTTGTAGCGGCCCTCGCGAATCGCGCCTTGGTTGTTCGACTTCCAGAACAGCCGCTCATGTGGAACTGCATCGGCTTTCCCGGTGAGATGCGGGACGATATTCACGCCATCGAGCGGCATCCCCTTCGGAGCGCCTCCGGCGAGTGCGAGCGCTGTTGCTCCCATGTCAAAGGAGGACACTGGCTGATCATAGGTCTTGCCCGGGGGCAGCGTGCCTTTCCATCGTGCAATAAAGGGCACGCGGATGCCGCCTTCGTAAAGCGTACCCTTGTAGCCCCGCAGCGGGGCGTTTGAGCTGGGGTAGCCGGGCTTGCCAGCGTGCGAGTTGGGACCGCCACCGTTGTCGCTAAGAAAAAAGATGAGCGTGTTCTCGTCGAGTTGAGCGTCGTGTAAAGCCGCGAGAACTTTGCCCACGCCCGCATCCAGCCGCGAGACCATCGCAACGTATGTGCGGCGAAGCTCAGCTGAAATGGCATCGAGCTTCATCATCGCGTCGAGCGAATACTTCGCCTCTTCCTCCTTCGGCGCTTCATACGGCGAGTGCGGAGCATTGTAGGCCAGGTAGAGATAAAACGGTTCACGCGTGTGCCGTTGAATGAACGCAGTCGCTTCATCGCTGAGCTGGTCGGTCATGTAGCCCACATGCGTCGCGGGCTCGTCATTCCGAAGCAGCGGCATCGTTTGGTTCACGAACCACTCCGGCCACGGGCGATTCGGAAGCTTCTTGCCATAAAACTCCCACGGAAAATAATCGTGCCCGCCGCCAAGAAACCCGAACCACTCGGTGAAGCCCATGCGCAACGGATGCCGGTCATGCGTGCTGCCGAGATGCCACTTGCCGATGCCGCCTGTCACGTAACCAAGCTTCTGCAGGGCGCCCGGCACCGTCATCACGCCCGGCGGCAGCCCTTGGTCGTCTGCGAGCACTGGCGTGGGATTCGTGTAGAAACCAAAGCGATGGGCGTCACGACCCATGATAATGCCAGCCCGCGAAGGCGCACACGAGTGCCACGACACATAACCGCTTGTCATCCGCACGCCCTCTGCTGCGAGTCGATCAATGTTCGGTGTTGGGATATCTTTGCTGCCCTGGCACCCAAGATCGTTGTAGCCTAGGTCATCAGCAAGGATGATGATGACATTGGGTCTGCCCGTAGCATGAAGCGCGGCCAGCGGCACGAGCAACAGGGCAATGACATGGAGGGCGGATTTCTTCATTATCTTTATTTTACCTGTATGTCCTTCACGTTCATAATATGCTGATCATGGTGCCCTGGGCAGTCACACGGATCGACAGTTTACCATCGGCATAACTCGTCTTAAAAGAGTATCCTGGCCAAACGGGCAGGAGAATTTCTTTGAACTGTGCAGAACCGAGACCTTGGGCGATCACATACGAGCCGATGACTGGACGGGACGTCGCGTCAAAAGCAAGCGTCAGCCCCGACAGCGTCGGCGTCCCGCCTGCCTGGATATCGATGAGGTCATGACTCGCACCCGATCCCACGCGGCAGCGGATCGCACCCGTACCCGCAAGCGTTGCTCCCGACACCACCGTCAGGTTCGCATTCGCAAGTGAACCGTCCAGACGCAGCACACCGTTCGAGACGAGGGTCGCGCCGGCATAGGTGTTCGTACCGGTCAGCACCAACGTCCCCGAGCCCTTCTTCACAAGCCCGCCACTACTGACCGTGCCAATACTTGCGGGCGAAGCAAGAGTGGTGCTGGCGATCCCTCCGCTGATGAGCGTGACAGAAGGCTGGCTGGAATAACCGGAGCCGGCGCTGGTGACGACAATCCCCGTCACGCTATTGATGTTGAAGTCGAACAGAGCCACTGCCGTCGCCCCCGTACCACCGCCTCCGGTCAACTGGACATACGGAACGCCCACGTAGCCGCCGACGTTGCCGCCCAGCGTGATACCAGTGACGCCTGAACCCGTCGGCATTAACAGGTTCTGGGTGTTGGTCACCGTGTATCCCTGGGTATCAAAGATCGCCCCGCCGCTTTGCACATACGCCGCATCCAGGGCGTTCGTGAACCCGGAGCCAGCCACAACACCCGGCCCCATTATGGTACCACTGGTCGAGGCCTGAAACGTGCCACCGTTAAAATTGACCACGCTCAGTCCCCCATCGGCACCTTTGTACATCGCCTTGGCTTGGAGCAACCCACCGTTGAGGTTGAGGGTGTTGACCGAAGTGGAGCCGGCACTGTTATTAAAGATCACGCTATTATTGCCGGCGATGCCCACGATATTCGTTCCACCGTCCAACGTATACTCGCCATGGCTGGCACCGGAATAGCCAAGGTTCATGGCCCTACTGATCGCGAAGGTTGTCAGACCACCCGTCTGATACACAACCCCCGTCCCTAAGGCGCCAATCATAAAGCCGGAGAGCGATCCGCTACCCTGAATATTAGTCCCGCCACTTTGATAGTAAATACCCAGACTACCGGTTGCGCTCCCCACCTCCAAACTGCCGTTGGATGAAACACCGTCGCTCATGTTGTAGAAGCCATAACTGCCAGCAGTCTGCCGACCCAATTGGATTTTTACGTTTCCCATACTCAAAAATCCTCCGCTCTGATTGAGAACTCCCAAGCTACCCGCTGAATATCCCAGACCAATATAACTGGTTACATTACTAAATATTCCTCCACTCAAGGTATAGACACCAACCCCGGTATAGCCCCACAAGGGGGCGGAACCTCCGGCATTTACCACTCCACCGCTTTGGTTGACGATTCCGGTGGAGCCAGCCCCTTGGGCAATATAAAATGTGTTTGCGCTCCCATAGACCTGCGCGTTGTTGGTGATCGTCAGGGTGGCATTATCGCCCGCAGTCGTGGCAACTAAAACATTTGAACAGCTCCCGCCGTTCAGATCAACCGTACCACCCCTGACGGTCAGAGGGGTGTTGGGCGCACTCCCAGCCAGCACCAGCCTTCCCTTGCCCATATTGACCAGCGTGCCTCTCCCGCTGATCGCGCCATTCACCGTCGTTGTACTCGTCGCCGCCTGGCTGAACGTCACGTTCGTGGCGAAGAGAAGGTTGTTGTTAATTGTCGCTTTACTTGGGCTGAAGTTGGTCACCACCGGCTGGGTCGTACCGTTGTTGATGAACGAGAGTTGTGTTCCATACACCGTCGCAGCCCCCGCCCCAAAGATTAGCCTATTATTGGTGAAAGCAACGGTAAAATCGTTCGACGAACTGTACGAGCCGCTACCGGCATTGAAATACAGTGCATAACTGCTGCCACCACCTGACACGGGCGCGTTGTTAGTCCAATTGCCGGCATTACTCCACGGCGTGGTTGCCACAGCCGAGGTGTTGGTCCAGAAGCAACTTGTCTGCGCCTGTGCGACATTGCTGAACCAAACGACTGCCGCGAGCATTGCGCCCGACAGCCTGCTGAACTTTTTCGTTATCCTATTCCTGTTCATGCGTTCATCCTTTCTTTTCGCTGCTTCATCCCTGCATTCTAGAGAAGTTGCCTGTTGGCAACCCCACAAAACATTCCTTCGGCACACGTATTCTTTCAAACAGTGTTAAAAGTATAGTCTAATCGTTTGTATTTGTATATTACAAGAACTTGTATTTCTTTTATCTAAGCCTGTCGTTTACAGGTGTCTGAAAAGTGTGCTACATTTAAAAACATGCGTTTTAGACTCCAACAGTCCTTACTTCTCATGACGGTCCTGATGGGCCTCGGTCTGACATGCGTTCACGCAGACATCTCCATTACCCAGGTGACTGCAGACAACCGCGAGTCCCAGCTCGCTCCGCAAACAACGAACAGGTCATACCCGGCGATCCGTCTGCCATCTTCGGCCAAAACGATCACCTTAAACTTTAGAAATGCGACGGACGCGGATGAGCAACCTTTACGTTATCGGTACAAGATGGAAGGCCATGATCTTGGCTGGCACGAGTTGAAGTCGGAAATGGTCGTGTGGTTGCGGCTGCTGGATCAAACCGGCAGTATTGTCGCCGGCGATGTTCTCGCATTGCGGGGCGAGACGCCCGGCTGGACCGGCCACCCGGAAGACGCACCGCTTGTACCTTGCAAGATGGAACTCACGGCTCCGCGGCAGGCAGACCGTATGATGGTCTTCTTCATTTCGGGGGGAGACCAAAAGAACCTGGGCCAGTTGGTGGCGCAGGACATCACCTTGAGCGTCAACCGGACAGCCGGAGGCCTGCCGGAGACGTTTGCGCTGGATTGCGAAACCGCCCCCCCTACCGGGAACCCCTTGGACAGCCCTCTCAAGTGGAAGCGGGAGGGTGAACGCCCTGAAATCGCCAAGGTCGTGCGACGCACCACGCCCGACCGTAAAACAGCACTCTTTCTGGATGATACGGATCCTCACAAATTCGGCGTCTGGTGTTCCCGTGATGTCCGCACATCTCTGACGCAGGGCGACCGGGTCACACTGCAGTGGAACGCGGCCTACTCCATCGGGCAAGGCCAAGCTGGAATCGCAACGTATTCCAACCTGAAGCCCGGCAACTACTGGTTCCGTGTTGCTGCTTTCCAGGCCAACGGCTTGCCAACCGGCGACGAAGTGTCGCTCCCGGTCATCATGGTGCCCCCCCTCGTACAACGCTTAGAGTTCTGGGTCATTCTCCTCGTCGCCGTGGGCGTCTTTTTGGCGGCTGCTGTACGCTGGATCACACAACGGCAATCGCGGCATCAGATGGAACTCGTTGAACGTCGCCGGATGCTTGAGGAGGAACGTACCCGTATTGCACGGGATATCCACGACGATCTCGGCGCGACCATGACCCAGATCGCCATGTTCAGTGAAGTTGCGCAGAGCCATGCAGATGTGGCCGTGCGCGGATTCCTAAACGATATTTTCAACTGTGCCCATGAAGCCACGCGTTCGCTCGATGAGATCGTCTGGGCCATCAAACCGGAAAATGATTCGCTCGAGTCCCTGATCCGTTATCTCAGCCGCTTTGTGGAAAATTATCTCCGCCTAGCGGGTCTGCGTTTCCGTCTGGACGCCCCAGATGATCTGCCCAGCCAGCCCCTCACCTCAAATCAACGCCACAATCTTTTCCTCACCGCCAAAGAAGCTGTGCATAATGTCGTCAAACATGCCCAGGCCTCTGAGGTATGGCTACGAATCAAGTTACATAATGACGTTTTGTATCTCAGCATTGAAGACAATGGAAACGGAGAGGCTCCAGCGCTTGATGCGTCCCTCAACCGTGGCAGTGCAAACATGAAAAAACGGATGGAACAGATCGGTGGCACCTGTGCCCGAACCGGAACACACGGGAAGGGCAGCACAGTATCCATCGCGTTCCCGTTAACGAAGGAATCGTCATGAGTAACCAACCCCAACCCATCTCCATCGCCGTTGTTGAAGATGACGCTGCGGTACGACGTAGCATGCAGACCATCCTTCGACAGCACGCCCGTGTCCAATGTGTGGGGACCTACGGATCAGCCGAGGAGGCGTTACAAGCCATTCCTTCCCTCAACCCGCAGATGGTGCTCATGGACATCAACCTGCCAGGTATGAACGGGGTCGAGTGTGTGCGCCTCCTGACCGAGCAGCTTCCCAAACTTCAGGTCATTATGCTGACCGTCTATGATGACGACGACGATATTTTCAACTCGTTGGCTGCAGGCGCGACAGGATATCTGCTCAAGCCGGTCCGCGCTGCAACGCTCCTGGAAGCGATCGAAGAAATCCACTCTGGCGGTGCGCCTATGAGCACCCCGATCGCTCGCCGTGTCGTACAGGCCTTCAAGAAACCAGCTCCTAAAAAAACGGAGCTGACCGAACTTACGGCTCGCGAGCTCGAGATCCTTCAGTTCCTAGCAAAGGGATTCCTTGCGAAGGAGATCGCCCTTCAACTGAACATGAGCTACTGGACTGTCGTGGGCCATACGCGTCACATCTACGAAAAGTTGCATGTCCGCTCCCGTTCTCAAGCGATCGCCAAATACATCGGGGTGTGATTGCAGGAATTTGCGTTCAATCACTAATTTTGCTAATCTATTTCCCTCTTAAAGGGGGCATTATGATTAGATTAGGTGTAAACATTGACCATGTAGCGACGCTACGTCAGGCGAGACGTACGATCTACCCAAGCTTGGTCGAGGCAGCAGCAGCCTGTGAACGCGCAGGAGCACATAGCATTACGATCCATCTACGGGAAGACCGCCGGCATATTCAAGATGCCGATGTCTACGCCTTACGTAAGACATTGAAGACGCGTATGAATCTCGAACTTGCCAACACACCCGGAATCATCGCCATCGCTCTGGACGTAAAACCCCATGAGGTTTGCATGGTGCCTGAAAAGCGAGAAGAGTTGACAACCGAAGGCGGGCTTGATGTGGCTGCTCAAAAAGAATCCCTCGCCCCTGTTGTCGCACAGATGCGGGATGCGGGAATATGTGTCAGCATGTTCATCGACCCAGACCTCTATCAGGTGGAAGCTGCAGCCACTATTGGCGCACCTACGATTGAACTTCATACCGGTGCTTATGCTGAACGTACAGGTGCGGCGCGTGATGAAGAACTTGAGCGTTTAATTCGAGCTGCAAAGCATGCACATAAACTTGGATTGCACGTGAATGCTGGTCATGGCCTGAGCCTCGAGAATGTAGGCCCCATCTTGACCATTCCACATCTGGATACGTTAAACATTGGTCACAGCATTGTGTGCGATGCCCTTTTTGTCGGACTCGAAAGTGCCACGCGCGCGATGCTCGCAAAACTGAACTAAATATACTATTTCAAATGCTTACACGTGGCTCTTATGGAATTGAATACGATCACGGCAATCGTGATAACGCCTACCATCGTTACTGGTGGATCGCGTTGTTTATTCCGATTGTCGTGAGCGGACTCCTGTTTTCAAGAGGTTGTTCGAGTACCAAGGCCTCTTTAGACGATGATCCCGTCCAAGCCCAACATTTCGATGTTCCAGCAGAAAAAACAACGCAAAAAAGGTTGTCCATTTGGACCCATTTTGCAGGAAACTGGTCAAAAAAACCAAATTCCGAAACCAATAAGCCCGTCACAACCGCATCTGTCCAATCAAGCGGAACCTCGACAAAGCAAATGGGGCATGAAGTCCGTGAATGGTTTGATAAAGCAAACATGGCGGAACAAGGGAACAATCTCATTGAGGCACGTCAGATTTTAATGCGCCTGCTTCGAATGGATACAGCCTTCGAATTACGCCCCTTCATCGAGCGCAAGCTAGGCGCGCTTCACGCGTCGCTCTATCTGTCTACACGGCCTGCGCCGGGCAAAGTAATACACCGTCTCGCTTCAGGTGAAAAAATCGGAAAGCTCGCCGCAGATTACGGATGCACGCTTGAGTATATCGTATATGTGAACGCGATTCAGAAACCCGAGACCTTACAAATCGGCAAAATGCTGACTGTCCTTCAGAATCCACGCTTTGAACTGATGATTTCCAAACGCGATTCTACCGCCGTTTTGCTCCTGAACAATGGATTCTTCAAGCGTTATACACTTTTGCTGAGTGACGGCAACCCGCCCCCCAAGGGACTGTATCAGGTGCGAAGCCGAGGCAAAAAAACAATTGCCGAAGAGGCGGCTTGGTCAGGGATGACCGATGACAAACCGCGCCATGAGCGAGATATCTGCTGGGTCATACTCGCCACAGAAAACGGCGCAATGCTCGGAGGCATCAGTCTTCAAGGCACACAAAACACGCAAACCAAACACGCCTTGAATATTCGTTTCCGCAACTCCGACATCGAAGAACTTTATTTTCTGCTGCCCGCCAGCACGCCTGTTATTGTTGCGGACTAATTGCATAAACAAGGTGCCGCAGACATTCCTGTCTGCGCATCAAAAAAAGCTTCAATGAAACCGTGTTGATTAAGACGTGAAAACAAGCAGCATCGGACATACTGATCCCTATATCGAAGATTTCAATCCACGCGCCCGTGTGGGGCGCGACTTTCAACCATGCCCGCAAGTTTGACACGATCACCGTTTCAATCCACGCGCCCGTGTGGGGCGCGACCATAAAAAAACTCCTTATAACGGCGTCGGATTGTTTCAATCCACGCGCCCGTGTGGGGCGCGACGCGCAAGCCAAGGACGCAGCCTTGCAGGCATTCATGTTTCAATCCACGCGCCCGTGTGGGGCGCGACAGCCCACAAACATACTAGTACAGTGTCTATCTTA
>SESF01011806.1_pt1 | contig 40692 bp, 39 predicted proteins | sample 3171521 | NCBI WGS metagenome assembly SESF01 (sample SAMN10866945, study PRJNA518727) | freshwater metagenome | biome: subpolar coniferous forest; feature: holomictic lake; material: water; isolation source: holomictic Lake 227, 6 m and 8 m depth | place: Canada: near Kenora, Ontario | collected...
GTCAGACCCGAAGCGGCGAGGGTGGCCTTGCCGGCTTCGACGTTATTGCCTTCGAGTCGCACCACGAGGGGGAGTTTGAGGCCGGTTTCCTTGACCGCTTCGATGATGCCTGTGGCGATCACGTTACAGTCCATGATACCACCGAAGATGTTCACTAGGATGCCCTTCACGTTGGCATCGCCCAGGATGATCTTGAAAGCCGCCGTCACCTGGTCCTTCGTGGCGCCGCCGCCGACATCGAGGAAGTTGGCCGGGCTACCGCCGAAGTGCTGGATGATATCCATCGTGGACATCGCGAGGCCGGCGCCGTTGACGAGGCAGGCGATGTTGCCGTCGAGGGCGATGTAGGAGAGTCCGAACTTCGAGGCTTCGATCTCCTTGGCATCTTCTTCGTTGAGGTCGCGCAGGGCGACTACGTCAGGGTGACGGAAGAGGGCGTTGTCATCGAACGAGACCTTGGCGTCGAGGGCGAGGAGCTTGCCTTCCTTCGTGACCAAGAGCGGGTTCACTTCGACCATCGCACAATCCTTGTCCCAGTAAAACTGATAGAGCTTAGTGACGAGCGTAACGCACTGTTTGAAGAGGTCGCCGGAGAAGCCGAGCGAGAAGGCGATCTGGCGAGCTTGGAAGGCCTGGAGGCCGACAGCGGGGTCGACGTGTACCTTGAAGATCTTCTCGGGCGTGTGGTGGGCGACGTGCTCGATTTCCATGCCACCTTCGGTCGAGGCGACGATGACCGGGCAGGAAGTTGCGCGGTCGAGGAGGATGGCGAGGTAGTACTCGTCATCACGGCCATCGGGGCGTTTGCCGAGATTGGCGGCTTCGGTGAAATAAATGGTCTGGACCTTGCGGCCTTCGGCGCCCGTCTGGGCGGTCACGAGGGTGTTGCCGAGCATGGCCGTGGCGTTTTCGAGCGCCTTTTCCTTGGTCGGCGAGAACTTTACGCCGCCTTTAAAGCCATCGGTGAAGGTGCCCTTGCCGCGGCCGCCCGCGTGAATCTGGGATTTCACCATGATGCCACCGGTGGTATCGATCTTGGCGAGAGCGCCTTCGAATTCGGCGGCGGATTTGACCGCCACGCCCTTGGGCACGGCGACGCCGAACTGAGCGAACAGTTCTTTGGCTTGGTATTCGTGAATATTCATGGAAATAAAAAGTCGGCGTCGGAGGGCGGCGTTCCAATGCGGAGCGCCGTCAGGTGTCGCCGGGGTGGGCTTAGTTGCCGGTCAGGTCGGATTCCTTCGCCTTGAGATGCTTCTCGATCTCTTTGGTGAAGTTGTCGGTGTGCGTCTGGATTTCTTTCTCAGAGCGCTTCAGATCGTCGTCGGTGACGACCTTTTCCTTGTTGCCCTTCTTCAGGGTTTCGAGGGCATCGCGGCGGGCGTTGCGCACGCGTACCTTGCCTTCTTCGGCCATCTGGGTGGCGCGCTTGGCGAGCTCAAGGCGCCGTTCGCCGGAGAGGGAAGGGACCGGGCAGCGCATGAAGTTGCCCTGCGGGACGGGATTGATGCCCACATTGGCGGCCTGGATGGCCTTGCGGATATCGTCCATGACGGCCTTGTCGAAAGGCTGGACCACAATGGTCTGAGCGTCGGGAGTCGTGATGGCCGCCATGTCCTTCAGGCGCTGCGTCATGCCGTAGGATTCCACGTGGACTTGGATGTTTTCGATCATGCCGGGCGAGGCCTTGCCCGTGTGGAGTGTCGCGAATTCGTGCTGGGTGTGTTCGACGGCCTTTTTCATAGCGTTGCCGCCGTCGGCGATGATTTTCTTGATGTCCATGGAATGCGTGGGGGTGGGGTGTTATAGGAAAATTAGGCGACGAGCGTGCCGATGGGCTGACCGAGTACGGCTTTCTTCACCGCGCCGTTGTCGGACATCGAGAACACGATAATCGGCAGCTTGTTAGCTTCGCAGAGCGAAAAGGCTTCGGCATCCATCACGCCGAGGCGCTTCTGGAGGGCTTCGGCGTGTGATACGCGCTTGTAGCGTTTGGCGTCCTTGTGCTTCATCGGGTCCTTGTCGTAGACGCCGTCGACCTTGGTGGCCTTAAGGATCGCGTCGGCACCAATTTCATTGGCCCGCAGGGCGGCGGCGTAGTCGGTGGTGCAATACGGGTTGCCCGTGCCGGCGACGAAGATCACGATGCGTCCGCGTTCGAGGTGGCGGGTGGCGCGGCGTTGGATGAACGGTTCGGCGATGCGGTCCATCGGGATGGCGGTCATCACGCGGCATTCCAGGCCGGCCTTTTCGAGGCGATCCATGAGTGCGAGGCCGTTGATGACCGTGGCCAGCATACCCATGTTGTCGCCCGTCGTGCGATCCGTGCCGTTGGCCCGGGCGCCCGCGAGGCCGCGGAAGATGTTGCCGCCGCCGACGACGACGGCGACTTGCGCGCCGATTTTCTGGATTGAGCGGAGCTCTTCCGCGAGGCGGTCAAGGACCTTGCTGTCAATCGCTTCGCCCGTCGCGTCGTTGCGCAGCGCTTCGCCGCTGATCTTCAGCACGATACGACGGTACTTCGGCTTCTTGGCGGTGGTGGCGGGCATACAGGGGAAATGAGCCGAAGACTCCCCAGCGTCAACCCCGCCTTGGTCTCGCTTGACTCCGACCTGCGAGTCGCTCTTCAGTCGGGGTGCGCAGACCCGTGGTGTAACGGTAGCACAAGTGATTTTGGTTCACTTTGTCGGGGTTCGAATCCCTGCGGGTCTACGCACTCCTTGGCCGGGGCGGCCTTCGGCCGAATGGACCAAAGAAAGAACCCCGGAGGTCCGGGGTTCGTCGGGTCGGCGGTCGGCCGGGGTTTAGGCGCGGCCGAGGTATTCCTTGTTCTCGGTGCTGACCTTGATCTTCTCGCCCTGCTTGATGAAGAGCGGGACGTTGACCTGAAGGCCGTTCTCGCAGGTCACCGTCTTCTGGACGTTGCCGGCGGTGTCGCCCTTGACGGCGGGCGGGGCTTCGAGGACTTCGACGATGACGGAAGGGGGGAGGTCGACCGTGATGGGCTTGTCTTCCACGAAGAGGACCATGTAGGAGGTGCCCGAGATCAGGAACTCCTTGGAGTCGGCCAGGGAGGCGGCCGAGATGTAGTATTCCTCGTTGGTGTTGGTGTCGACGAACACGTAACTGCCATCGGCTTCGTAGGACATTTCCAAGGACTTGGTGCTATTGTCGAAGACGTCGAAGCTGACTCCGATGCCGCAGCGGACCGGGATCTTGGCGCCGGTCTTGATGGAGCGGAGTTCCATCTGGACGTAGGAGGCGTTGTTCGGTGGGGTGCGCACGAGGCACTCCAGAACGATGCAGAGCTCACCATTGTAGCTCATGATGTTCTTCTTCTTGATACGGTTGACGGGGAGGGAGGCCATGGGAGTAAAGGCGGACACAAGCCCAGCCGTGTGCTACGGTCAAGCCGGACTTGGCATCTAGGGGCGGGGTGGCCTGATTTGCCCGATTTTACGGGCTCTCCGTATCGGGAGAGGGCTTATTCCAAGGTGAACAGGCAGCCACCAATCTTACTGATGGTAATTGTACTGGTGGTACCTGCCGCCGTTGCCGTACCTGTCGGCGCGGCCGAGCCGTCCGTGACAGTGGCCGGGAGTGAGCACATCAGTTTCTTGATTGTTCCGTAGAAGGCCATGAGTTCGTCCTTTGAACTAACGACCATTTCGATGGTCTTCGCATGGGTCGTGCTGGGGTAGTTTTTTACCACCAGGCCGGCGGTCGTGCTCTTATGCATGTTGGACAACTTGCTTTCGATGGCGGCGAGGGGGCCGGGGATGGGGAGTTTGCTCGCCGTGGAAGGGTCGAGGCCACGGTTTTCGGAATTGGCGACTAAGGCGCGGTTACTGCGGTCGGCCACATCGGCTGAGCCCGGGGGGCGGGCAGAGTAGATACGGAGTTGCTGGGCCGAGCCTTCCATGTCGATTACGAGCTCGCTCACCATGATCGATCCGTTGGGGTATTCCTTGCTGTAGATGATGTAATCCTGGAAGGAGATGGACTCGATTTTGTCGGAGTTGCCGTAGAAGGAGAGGTCGGTGCCCTTGACTTCGATGCCGAAGATCCGGGGGTTGTTGATCGTCGTCGTGTTGCGGGTGACCTTGAAGGCGAGGGCGTCGGCGCTGAGGCCGGCGAACGCGAGGGCGGCGAAGACGAGGGCTTGGGGGCTCATGGCATTAATCCTTTACGCACGGGATGGCCGAAGCAAGATTACAACCAATGCTGAGCTGCCAAAACCTCACTGTCCAAGCCGGGGCCGATGGCCCGGTCATCCTAGATGGCGCGAGTGCTCGTTTCCTGCCGCGCGGTTTGAACGCTGTCATCGGCCCCTCGGGGTGCGGCAAGACGACGTTGATGAAGGCTATTCTCGGTATCCTGCCTTCGACGGGGGAAGCCTCCCTCGCCGGTCAGCGCATCACGTGCACGGAGGATCTGGTCGGGAAGGTCGGTTTCGCCCCGCAGTTCACCGCGGCCCAGCCTCAGTTGACGGTGGCAGAATCTTTGGAGTATGCGCTGAAACTCGCCGTGCCGGACGCTGGCGAACGCAGTCGCCGCTTGGAAGCGGTGCTGGGCGTGACGGGGATGGCTCCCCATCGCGACAAGCGGGTGTCCGCTCTTTCCGGCGGCCAGCTCCGCCGACTCTCGCTCGGCCTGGAGCTGACTCTGGATCCGCCTTGCATGGTCTGCGACGAGGTCACCTCCGGGCTGGACCCACAGTCCGAAGATCAAATCCTCGCCCTCTTGCGTAATCTCGCTGAAACCAACGGCAAGAGCTTCGTCTGTATTATTCATAATCTCGGTAAGTTGAACCAGTTCGACTGGGTCACCGTGGTCTATCAGGGCGACGTCGTGTTTCAGGGCTCTCCGGCCGAATTGCTGGGTTATTTCGGCATTCCAGACGGGCTCCGTTTATACGAGGTGCTAAATGCTTCGGACCTCGCGACGTGGCGGGATCGCTGGGCGATTCATCAAGCTGAGCATCCGGAATCTTATGAGGCCGCCTTGGTCAAAGTCGGCGCCACCGCCGAAATCGAACCGTTGCCCGACCCCGTCGTGCCCGATGGCGTCTCGCAGTTTATCACGCTGCTATCACGTCGGTTGAAGCTGTTTTTCCGCGACACCGGTTACCTCGGACTGACCTTGGCAATCACCTTCGGCTTCCCGTTGCTGGTGATTATTTTCAATCTCGATGCGGAGTGGAACGTCTTGAAAATCCCCATGGATCGCAACACGGCCTCGATGGAGGAGGTGGCGCAGGCGCTCAAGGTGCAGATGTCGAACGCGCAGATCGCAGGGTTGGCCGCCGGTCTGGTCATGTTCCAGGTGATCCTGCTCACCTTAATGGGGGCGAATAACGGCGGTCGCGAAATCTCCGCCGAGCGCGTGCTCTACGAGAAGGAGCGCATGACGGGCCTTCGCCCGTGGTCCTACGCTTTTTCCAAGATCACCTTCGTCTCGCTGATCGCGATCTTTCAGGGTCTCTGGATGTGTCTCTTCGTGAAACTTATCTGCGGTTTCCCCGGGCCGTGGACCGAGCAACTGGCGATTCTGGCTGCCAGCTGTGTTTCGATGTCCGTGGTCTGCCTGGGCTTTTCCGCGATGCTGACCTCGCCAGAGAAGTCCTCGTTGCTTTCCATCTACCTCGTCGGCTTCCAACTTCCGCTGTCCGGCGTCGTGCTTGCCTTGCCCGCCGCACTCACTTGGGTCTGCCGGCCTTTCATCAATTCCTACTGGGGCTGGTCGGGTTATATGAAGTCGATGATGGGTCAGTCGCTCTACGATGCCTATACGGCGAGCATGCCTAACCAGAACGCCTACGTAGCCAGTACCGCGCTGGGCCTGACCGTCTTGCTGGTTCAAGGCCTCCTTGGGGTCTGCCTAGTGGTTTTTGGCTGTCAGCAGAAACGCTGGAGTTAAGCAGGGGGGTGTGAGGGCCGTTGAGGTTAAGCCCTCAGTTCGTGACGGCCTTGACTTATAAGGAAAATCGCTGGAACTAATGCTTAAGTTGGTTACGCTTAAGAGTGTAGGCCAGCCCCGCCCCTTTCATGTCCAAGATTAACCCCCTCTTTTTCGCCCTCGGCATCCCCGTTGTGGTGATTGTCATCCTGGTTGCCATCGTGGTGCCCCGCATGGGCGGTGGCGGCGACTTTGGCAACCTCACCCGTTTTGACCCCACGGCTTACCGTAAAGACTGGGCGACGCTGCAGGGGAACGCCTATCGACTGGATTGTCAGATCGAGCAGCAACTCTCCTTCGTCGAAGGGCGTGGCCGGGTGCTCGCCGTGAAGCCCATCGAGAAGGATTCCTCCCGCACTTCCGGGCGTATCCCAATTTTTGTCCCGGTCTCCGCCGGCGATACTTTTGAGGTCGGCCAGCGCTTCAAGTGCAAGCTGCGCGTCAACCGCGACCTGCTCGTCGTCGAAAGCCTCGAGCGCTTCTGATTTACCGAAATGCGTAACACATTCCTCAGTTGTTTTGGTTGGTGTGCTATGACGGTGCTCGGCATCGCCCAGGCCCCGCCTCCAGGCGCCGCGGTCTCCGGCGGCGGCGGCGGCGACTACAAGAGCTCCTCGGCCGAAGGGGGTGCGGACCGCATTTTTAACGTCAATAGCGACTCGGTCGATGTCGAGAACGGCACGATGCAATGGAAGGGCACGACGATGAATCTCGGTAATTCCCGGGCCGTCCGGGCCCGTTTTGAACGTTACCTGGCCTCGCCAGCCGACACCGGCGATCTGAAGCGCTATATCGCCATGTTGGATCAAATCCAGCAGCTGCTCTCGCCGGCTAATATCACGCAGGAAAATTATTACCGCAACCAGCAGGAGGCTTTCAACCTGCTGTTTAAGGCCGCCGAGTTCGACGTCGACGCGAGCAATTGCCTCACCATCGCAACCCAGGTCCAGAAAGTCTGGTCCATGAAGACCGAGTTTCGGCAGATCGAGGTCACCAAGAACAATCTCGAAACCCTGCGCAAGCACCAGGAAGGTATCATTGTGAATCGGGCTGACATGATTGAAGAGGCCAACGACGCGCGCTCTCAGGCGGCCTCAAAAGCCAAGCCACTCGGCAAGGCTTCCAGTGGCACGACGGAGTTGGCATTCAAGGTGAAGGACGAGGCCCGCACGCAGGCCGAAATCCTTGCTAAGAACGCCGAGATGACGGCCCTCGGGCTCAAGACGAAGATTGAATTCCAGTCCCAGATGGTGGCGTTCCTGATGGCCCGCCGCTACCGCCACTCGATGATCACGAGCGCCTTCTATCGCGTGCTCTTCAAGGGGAGCGGCCAGAATATCGTGGTCGGCGCCAAGGAAGTGAAAGAGTTCTTCCCGATCTCTGACTTCGTCCCGACGCTCGAGTCGTTCGACATGCTTTCGCGCGAAGCGATGAAGGATGTCTCCAAGGGCATGCTGACGGTCGACGACTTGGTGAAGCAAGGTGAGCTTTATTCCGCCTTCGAGCGCCTGCAGGAGACCTTCTTCCTCGGTGAATTCGAGCCCGTCGTCATGTCCTACCCGCAGGACAAGAAGCGCGAGATGCTGGAGCTCTGGAAGGATCTCCGGGAATTGCAGCGCCTCGGCGACGAGCATGATCTCGCCAATGTCGAAGGTTATGTGAACAAGGTGCGCGGCCGCGCCCGTGACTTCCCGGGCGCCGCGATTCTCTCCAAGGTGAACAACGCGATCAACGCCTCCAACATGTCCCTGCTGTCCGCCAAATCCGCTGCCTTGACCGGCGATACGACCAAGGCGGAGGCGGCCTTGGAGCGTGCGACGAAGATCTGGCCGCAGAATCCGGGGGTGAAGTTGTTCGCCGATCAGGTGGTCAGCCGCCAGGATACGCTCGCCCAGAAGGTGCCCGAATTCGATCGGATGGTGACCGAAGCCAAGTGGCGTGAAATCTATAATAAGAAGTTGGAGTTCGCCCTGGCGCTCGCCCAGGACAAGGAGCGCTCTGAGAAGCTTCGCAAGGTGGTCAATCGCGTGGGTGAACTGGATGCGAACATTCAGAAAGCTTCCGTGCTGGCGTCGCAGAACAATCCCTATCTGGCCTGGGATGTCATCGTGGAGACTTATAAGACCGAGTCCGATGACCTCGTGCTCGCCAAGACCCGCTCGGACATCGCGCCGCTCGTCGCTAATTACGCCCAGTTGATCGGTATGGCGGAGAAGCTTGAGAAGGACGGCGCCGAAGCGGCGGCCTTGACCGCCTGGCTCTCGGCGCAGGACCTCAACCCAGCCTCGCCCGCTTGCGGTGCGGCGGTGAAGCGGCTCGCGAAGTCCGTGGCTGAAGGCGCGGTCGGCAAGGTTTCCGAAGCGACGCCCGCTCCGCCGCCTGCGACGGCCGGAGATGATATCGCGGTCCCGCCCGCCAAGAAATAGGCCCGCACCTACCAGAGGCTGACGGGATTATCTTCCAGGGGGTCGATGACCGTGATGCGGAGGTCGGTCTTCTGGTCGCGGACGGCATTCATCAGTTCGTCCACAATGATGGTGCGGTTGCATTCCTTGCTGAGGTGGCCGAGGTAGAGTTCCGTCGTCTGCCATTCGCGCAATCCTAGCAGCAGGTCGCGGGCTTGGATATTAGAGAGGTGTCCGAAGTTTCCCTTGATGCGCTGTTTTAGGCTCTGCGGGCGCTTGGAGAGCTCGAGCATCTCTTCATCGTAGTTCGCCTCGAGTACCAGGATATCGGCGAGCGCGACATGATGTTTCACGACCGTGGTCGCATGCCCGAGGTCGGTGAGCCAGGTCAGTCGCTTCGCCGGTCGGGCGTCTTCGGCCGGGCAGTCGATGGCGAAGCCGACCGGGTCGGCCGCATCGTGTGGGATTGGGATTGAGGTGACCTTCAGGCCGCCGATTTCGAAGGTCGTGCCGGTCTCAAAGAGCTGCCAATTCACATCGGCTTTGACGGAATCTTTGATCCGGCGGGCGGTCTCCCGATTAGTAAAAACCTTCAGGCGGGGGTTCTGGCGGAGGAGGGCGGCCAGGCCGATACAGTGGTCGGAGTGCTCGTGGGTGATCATCACCGCATCCAGCGCACGCGCTTCGAGGCCGAGTTTCTGCAGCGAAGCCTCCAGCCGCGGGCCGGGGAAGCCGGCATCCAGCATGACCCGGGTGCCGGAGGCCTCGAGGAGCGAGCAGTTGCCGGAACTGCTGGTGCCGAGGATATGAAAGGCGAAAGCCATGCGAGATTCGGATGCAACCCTGTCGCCTCCTCGCTTTCAAGCCGCCATTCAGCCTTTTCCGCTTGAGACGGAAGGCTGCCGGAGGGAAAGTAGGCCATCCCGCCATGCCCTCCCTTCCTCGCGTTATCAGTATCATCATGGGGGGCGGGCGTGGCTCTCGCCTCTACCCCTTGACCAAGGATCGCTGCAAGCCAGCCGTCCCGCTCGCGAGCAACTACCGTTTGGTCGATATCCCGATCAGCAACTGTCTCAACTCCGGGTTCAACCAGATTTTTGTCCTGACCCAGTTTAATACGGCCTCGCTCCACAAGCATATCCAGCAGACTTATAAGTTCGACGGATTCGGGCGCGGCTTTGTCGATATCCTCGCCGCTGAGCAGACCGGCGACAAGGAATCATGGTATCAGGGTACGGCCGACGCTGTCCGTCAGAATCTGCACCATTATAATCTGAAGGATGAAGACCTGGTGCTGATTCTTTCGGGCGATCAGTTATACCGCCTCGATTTCGACGAACTCGCCCGCCAGCACGTCGAGAATGCCGCCGATGTCACCATCGCCGCGAAGGCCATGCCTTCCGATCAGGTCTCCGCTCTCGGCGTCATGCGCGTCAATGCTGACCTGCGCGTCGTGGAGTTCGTCGAGAAGCCCAAAGATCCGGCAGTTATTTCCTCGCTCGTGCTCGGCGGCGCCGCCCGTAGTCGTCTTTCCGACAAGTCCGACAAGCCCTACTGTCTGGCCTCGATGGGCATCTATCTTTTCTCGGGTAAGGTCATGCGCGAGGCCCTCGCTGACCACACCCAGACCGATTTCGGCAAGGAAGTCATCCCGGGCCTGCTCGCCTCGAAGCGCATGATGGCCTACGTCTTTGATGGATACTGGGAGGATATCGGTACGGTGGGTTCGTTCTGGGAATGTAACCTGACGCTTACGGATCCGGTGCCGCCATTCGATTTCTTCGATGGTCAGAACCCGGTTTATACGCATTCCCGATACCTCCCGCCCGCCAAGCTGAATGGAGCGCGCTCGCAGCGGGTCCTCATGGCGGATGGGGCGATCGTGGATGACTCGGAGCTCAATCGCTGCGTCATCGGCGTTCGTTCCGTCATTCGCGCCGGCTCTCGTTTGGAGAATGTCGTCATGATGGGAGCGGATGCCTTTGAGCGTCCGCATGATCTCGCAAAGAATCATGGACTCGGCCGCCCCGATGTCGGCGTCGGCGCCAATTGCCTTATTCGCAATGCGATCATTGATAAGAATGCCCGCATCGGTGCTGGCTGTCGTCTCGCCCCCACGGGGCTCCCTGAGAAATGGGAGACAGACGCACTTTTTGTCCGCGATGGCGTCATTGTCGTCAAGAAGGGTGCCGTCGTGCCGCCCGGGACGATTGTCGGGGAATGAACATTTACTTTCGGACCTACTGGTTCACCTGGGCGTTCTTGGTGGTCGCCGCCGCGCTGACCGGCGTGGCCTCGTTGAAGGAGGCTTTCTTCGGGGGATTATTCGCCTCGCTTGTCTCCGCTCTTCTGGCGAAGCCTTTTGAAAAAGCCGGGCCGCGTTTTGCGCCTTTGCTCGGTGCCACGGCCGGGACGCTCTGGGTGGTGGCGATGTTCTTTCGGATTCGCTGGTTCGGGTATGCGGATGATTACGCCATGGCGCAGTGGACCTTGGGCACCGATATCTCGGTGCATGCCGCCGGTTTTGCCGGAGCGGCGTTGATGACGGCGTTGTGCGTGCGCAACCAGTTTCCGAAGGCTCTATTGGGCGGTTTTCTCTTGGCCGCAGCGATGACCGTATTGCCTTATGGCTTTATCGCCTGGGTCGATCATCGTGTTGCCGGGCCCGTGGAGGTCGTCTTGCTGGTCTCGGCGGATGTGCCAGCCGGCGAGGGGCCTACTCGTCGCCCCGGTGCGGTGGCGGTAAGTTTCAGCCCAGCGGAGAAGGCATTTCTAAAGCAACGTCTGCTGGTTGTCGAAGGCCCTGGGGGTGATGAGGTCCTCGATAACCAAGGCCGAAGGTTCTGGCCGCTTTGGCGCCGCCGTTTGGTCTATCCAGGTAACCCTGGAGGTCCGGTGCGCACGGTGCTGCTCATACTACCGTCGGGTTTGACCGCACCTGAGACCTGGACTTTCCCCGTGGACTATGCTCCTGAAGGGATGGCCATGGCCTTTCTGGATTCCCAGCAACGTGTGAGCGTGGCGGGGGTTGCTCGCCTAAATCCCTCGGTCGAACTGGAGGTCAGTTTGCTTGTTAAAATGAAGGGCGAAGCACTGCATTATCAGGCGCTGCAAATTCAGACTACGCGACGCTCCCCGGTGGGCGATTTTTATGCGCGTATTCTGACGCCGGGTCTTTCCGCGGAATTTCCGCCGCCGCTCTTGGAGGCGAATGCGAAAGAGAAGCCGGTTGAAAAGCCTCGGGCCAACCGTCCGAATTTCGGACCGGTGTCCGATCCAGCCAAGAAATAAGTCCTCAGGTCGTCGAGCTAAGGAAATCGCGATGCAGGTCGGCATAGGTGCCCTGCAGGGCGATCAGCTCTTCGTGCGTCCCGCGTTCGACGATACGGCCTTCGTTCATCACCAGAACACAGTCCGCCCGGCGAATGGTGCTCAGGCGGTGGGCGACGACGAAACAAGTGCGACCTTTCATCAGGCGATTCAGTGCGATTTGCAGGCGGGCCTCGGTGAGCGTGTCGACGGCGCTCGTGGCTTCATCAAGCACGAGGATGCGGGGATTGGCCATCAGGGCGCGGGCGAAGGCGACGAGCTGTTGCTGGCCGAGCGAGAGTCCGCGGCCTTTTTCAGAGCAGGCGGCGTGGATGCCGCCCGGCAGATCTTCGATGAGGTCGAGGCAATCGAGGTCGCGGAAGGCCTGCCGGACTTCTTCATCGCTGGCGTCGGGCCGGGCGGCCTTGACGTTCTCGGCGATGGTGCCCGCGAAAAGGAAGTTCTGCTGGAAGACGAAGCCCATTTGGCGCCGCAGGGTCTCCTGACGCAGGTCCATCAGGTCATGGCCGTCGACCAGTACTTGGCCGCTTTGAGGCAGTTGGAACTTGGCGAGTAATCCAACGATGGTGGATTTTCCGGAGCCGGTATGCCCGACCAAGGCAATCACCTTGCCGGCTGCAGCGGAGAAAGAAATACCATGCAGGACAGGACGATTCTCGATGTAGGCGAAGGTTACGTCGCGGAACTCGACCGCCCCGCGGAGCGGCGGACATTCTTGAGCGTTTGGTCGGTCGGCCCAGGCCGGGGCGGTGTCCAAGAGACGGAAGTACCTTTCGGCTCCGGCCATCGCGAGCGTCGCTTCAGAAAGCTGGGTGCCGATGATCGTGATTGGCGAGAAGAACAGGTCGGCAAGGAAGAAGAAAGTGACGAGGTCGCCCAGACCTGTGCCTGTGCCCGAAAGGGCAGCCCAGCCGCCGACGCCAATTAGCGCGGCCATGAATCCTTGGGCGTTGAGTTCGAGAAGGGGGAGGTAGAGAGCCGTCAGGCTGGCGGTCTTGACCACGTTGCCGGCGAGGCTGCGCACCAGCCGGGTGAAGATGCCGGCGTTGGTGTCTTCACGGGCGAACCCCTGGGTCACGCGGATGCCTTGCACGGTCTCGGCCAACGCCGAGGTCACCCGGGAGAAGGTTTCTTGTTGGACGCGCGACGCGTGTAGGATTTTCCCACGGAAATATCCGTGAACAAGTAAGAGGCAGGGAACAATCGCGAGGAGGACGAGGAAAAGCCGAGGATTGGCCCAGAGCATGAGACCCGCGGCGCAGCTCATTTGCCCGAGGGAGACGAAAGTGATGAAGAAGTTATTCTGTATCCCGTTCCGCATCGCTTCGATGTCCGAGATCATACGGCTGATCAGGCTGCCGTGGCGGCGGGCGTGGAAGAACGAAAGCGGCTGCGTCAGCAGGTGCGCCATGAGCTTGTCGCGCAGGTCGCGCAATACGGCTTCGCCGATCTGGTGGGCGAGACGGATGCGCCAGTAGAGGGCGACGTCAGCGATCAGGAAAAACGCCGTGAAGATGACAATCCAGCGGGCGATTTCGCCGCCGTCGCCGGAGGTGACCGGCCCTTTGATGATGTGGCCGACAATCCAGGCCAGCGTGGGGAGCGCCATCGCCCGGAAGACGCAAAGGCACAGCAGGGTGTTGCGCTGCTGGCCATGAGGCCGGGTGAAGGCGAGCAGTCGGGTGATGGTGGACCAGCGCAGGGGGAGCCGGTCAGGTTCCTCTTCGTCGGGTCGAATACGGCGGACCGCAATTTCAAGGCGCTCTTTGCTCATGCGGCTTCGCTCTCGGATTGGATCATGATCGCGCGGCGGTAGTGGCCATCCTGAGTCATGAGTTCGGCGTGGGTGCCGCGTTGGACTAGTTTGCCATGGTCTAGTACGAGAATCAGGTCGGCTCGGCGCAAGGTGCTGAGGCGATGGGCGACGATGAACGTGGTGCGGCCGACCATGGCGGACTCCATCGCGTCCATGATTTCTTTCTCGGTCTCCGGGTCGATGGCAGAGGTCGGATCATCCAGCAGTAAGACCGTGGGTTCGAGGAGAAGGGCGCGGGCGATGGCGATGCGTTGGCGCTGGCCGCCGGAGAGGTTGACGCCTCCCTCGCCCAGGAACGTCTCATAGCCCTCGGGCAGGGCCATGATGAAGTCATGAGCGCCGGCGATCCGAGCAGCGCGTTCGATGCGTTCCTGACTGGCATCAGGATGGCCGAACGAGATGTTGGCTGCGATCGTATTGGAGAAGAGAAAGTTTTCCTGGAAGACCATGCCGACTTGCCGGCGGAGCTCCTGCAGCGGCAGCAGACGCACATCGTGTCCGTCGAGCGTCACGCGCCCTTGCTTGGGATCGTAGAAACGGGGGATGAGCGAAAGCAGGGCAGATTTTCCCGAACCCGTGGCGCCGGCGATAGCGATGCGCCGGCCTGGTTCCGCGATGAAGCTTAGTTCGCGTAAGACCGTGGCTTTCTCCTGGTATTCGAAACTCACACCTTCGAACGCGACGCGTCCGAGGAATCGGCCCGGGGAGCTGGCCAAAGGGGCCGACGCTACTCCAGGGTCGGTGTCGAGGATCTCAAAAATGCGTTTCGCCCCCGCGAGCGAAACCTGGGCGTTATCCACGACGGCGGCCAGGGTCGTGACTTGGGCGGAGAACTGCTGAAGCAGGCCGGCGAAGGCCACTAGGCCTGTCCCCAAGGCGATTTCGCCTCGGGCGACCATCCACCCTCCATAGCCGATCAGGATCGCCATGGAGAGTCGGTTGCAGCCGTCGATCACCGGCCAGAAGAGGGCGATTTCACCGAAGACTTTTCGTTTCTGGACGCGGATGTCTTCACTCCAGCGGGCAAAGCGTCCCATGACCCTGGGCTCAAGGGCGAAACCCTTGACGACCTGAATCCCCTGAACGTTCTCGGAGAAGCCCAAGACCATGCGGTCCATCAGGTCGCGGTTCTCTTCGTAGGCGGGGCGGACTTTGCGCGAGAACCGAATCGCGAACCAGATTTGAAAGGGCAGCACCGAGAGGCAGGCGAGGGTGAGGCGCCAGTCTGTTCGGAACATGTAGGCCGAACAGGCGAGTAGGGTGATCGTGATAATCGCCAGCTGGAGCAGCACCCCTTCGATGAAGATGCGCACCGCATGGGCGTCAGAAGTGACGCGGTTGATGATCGAGCCGCTGGCGTTGGAGTCAAAGAAGCGGAAACTCAGCTGCTGGAGTTTAGCGAACACCTGGGCGCGCAGGTTGACCACGATGCGTCCGTGGAGGAAGCGCACCGAGACGAGTCCGAAGACGAAGGAGATCGCAGCACGCAGAAGGGCTGCGGCGAGGATACCCAGCGCGAGCCAGACAATGACCGCCTTGTCGGTGGAACCGCTCGGGACGAAGAATGGAAGGGCGGGCGCAGCGATGGTGCGATCGGCGCAGTGACGAATGAAATCGATGCCCACCCCAGCCAGGGCGATGACCGCTACGGTCAGGATGACCACGGCGAGCTGGAGTCCGAGTAATTGGAGGCAGTCGCTGCGGTAGGACCACGCGATGCTCAGCAGTCGGCGCAGGGTGGCATCACGGCCGTCGGCAGGGCTTGGGTCGGAGGCGGCGGACATGCTTCAAGGCTGCGCGCGCTGGGCGCACGCGATGCTCAGCGAATCATCTGCCCTTCGAGGGAGGCCTTCTTGCGGAATTCGGCGAGGATGCTGGCGGTGATTGGGCCGGGCTTGCCGGTGCCAATCTTACGGGCGTCCACTTCGATGACAGGGATAACCTCGGCGGCGGTGCCGGTGAGGAAGCATTCGTCGGCGTTCCAGACGTCGTAGCGCGTGATGTTCGTCTCGACGGTCGGGATTTTGAGGGCGGCGGCGATCTCCAGGGCGACCTGGCGGGTGATGCCCACGAGGGCGCCGGCGTGGGAGGCGGGGGTGATCAGGCGGCCCTTGTGAATAAGGAAGACGTTGTCGCCGGTGCACTCCGAGACGTAGCCCTGCTCGTTAAGCATCAGGCACTCGTGGAAGCCGTGCTGCTGGGCTTCCATCTTCGCCATGATGTTGTTAAGGTAGTTAAGCGACTTGATCATCGGAGGTAGCGCGGCTGGGCTGATGCGGCGGGTCGGTGCGGTGATAATCTTCATGCCCGAGGTGTAGAGTTCTTCCGGGTAGAGTTTGATGGTGTCGGCGATGCAGACGATCGAAGGGGTCGGGCAGTTCTTGGGTGAAAGGCCCAGATCGCCGAAGCCGCGCGAGACGACGAGGCGGATGTAGCCATCGGTCAGGTTGTTGCGGCGGCAGGATTCGCAGACGATCTCGGCGATTTCCTTGCGGGACCAAGGCATTTCTAGGCAGAGGGCCTTCGCGGACATCTCGAGGCGCTCGAGGTGCTCGTCGAGGCGGAAGACGCAGCCCTTGTAGAGGCGGATGCCCTCGAAGATCCCGTCACCATAGAGAAAACCGTGATCGAAGACGGAGATTTTGGCTTCGGCTTTGGGGTAGAACTTACCGTCGATGTAGACGTCCATGGTGGTGAAAAGCCCACCTTGGCGGGTGGGCAGGGGTTTTTCCAGCCCGAAAGCCCCTTTTAGGCGATTAGGCCAAGTCGCGGACAGTCAGCCTGAATTTGCCCGAATCTTCGGGGGGAATCAGGTCGACTATCTGGACGTCAACGGGTTGGCCGAGGAGCTGGCTCAGGGTGGTGCTTAAGGCTGCGCGCTGCTTCGTCAGTTCGGCTCCAGGCCGCTCCGGAAGGATGAGGAGGGTACAAGTGCCGTCGAACTTCTGTCGGAGCTGGTAGTGGGCGATGCCGTCGGTGGAGGCGAAGAGTTGATCGACTTGGCGAGTTGTCGCGATGGAGCCATCTGCTCGGCGTAGCGCATCCCGTTGGCGGCCGTGCACGAGATATCCTTCGCTGGTCTTCTCGGCGTAGTCTCCGATTTCATATCGGAGCAACGGCAGGTAGGGATTGGTGAGGGTGGTCACCAGGAGCTGGCCGATGCCGCTGCTGTCGGTTTCCACGACTTCGAGCAGCGCGGTTTCCTCAATGGGATGCATGACATCCTTTTCCTCGACGAGCAGATGGCCGGTCTCGCTGGAGCCGTAGAGGTTGATCACCGGGATGCCAAAGACGCGCTCCATGATGCGCCGATGCACGATGCTGGTATATTCATAGCTCGTAAGGATGAATCTTAAGGAAGGAAGGCGGATGCCGTTTCGCTCGCAGTGCAGGGCGAACCACGCGCCATGGACCGGATCGACATCGAGAAAGACCGGCTGCCAGTCGGCGGCCTCGCGGGCCATAGCGGAGAGTTTTTCTTCGCCTAAGGTGAATGGGATGCGCGCCTGATTGACGAACAGGCTCTGGCCGAAGCGCCTTTGGTCCAGATTGAGCCACCGATTGAAACAGCTGACGCCGCTGCAGCCCGGTGTGGTGAAGACGGCGCGCCGGGCGTCGGGCAACTCGTTGAGGAGGGTGGCAATGAAGCGGTTGCCGCGGAGGGCGCGGAGTTCCTGTTCGGCCCACCACGTTCTGCCAAAAATCACCCGAACACTGGCGCCCGAGGTGCCCGAGGTGCTCTCTTCTTCGATGATGCCTTCGGCGAGGAGCGATTTTACGGTGAGGCCGTCGCGCAGAAAACCCTCTGGTGAGAACGCCCGGAGCTGCGATTTAGAGATGCGGGGGAGGGTGTCTAGGCTTTGGCTTGAATTGCGTAATGCCTCTGCCCAGGGAGTTTGGTCGTAGAAAGGTATCCCCGTCGTCTGACGGATGGCGGCATCGAGCGGTGTCGAAACTTCTGACGAAGCGCGGAGGGCGGTGGACGTGCTGCTGGCAGGCATAATTTCACCGTGCGAGAGATCAGGCAGAAGGCAAAAGAACCGGAGCGTTTACGGAGGAATGGCTTCATATAGACTTATGATTGTGGGCTGACGGAACTATCAGCGTTGAACGAGGTCAGCCTCCTTCATACCCCTGTCCCATGCGATTACCCCGTCGTTCCTTTCTCCGTAAGGCTGCTGTTGCCGCGCTTGGCTTCACGATCATCCCGCGTCATGTCCTCGGTCGCGGTTTTATTCCGCCTAGCGAGACGTTGAACCACGTCATCGTCGGTTGCGGCGGCATCTCCGCGATGCACTCGGAGCCCCGCATGACCGGCAAGAATCGCATCATCGGCATCTGCGACGTCGATAAGCAGCATCTGCAACGTAAGTTTGATCGCATTCAGAAGGCCGGTGGGGGTAGCCCTATCACGGCTGAAGACTTCCGTGAGGTCATCGCCATGCCGGATGCCGACGTGGTCCACGTGTGCACACCGCCTCACTGGCATGGCGTCATCGCGGCCATGGCCGCCCGCCGTGGCAAGGCCGTCTGGTGCGAGAAGCCCATGACGCGCACGATCGGCGAAGGCATTGCCTTGAGTCGTGTGGTGCAGCAGACCGGCGTACCTTTTCGTGTAAACACTTGGTTCCGCCTCAATCGCACGAACTATTACGGCGTCGGCCCGGCCCGCGAGATTAAGCGCGTCATCGCCAGTGGCGTCCTCGGCGGTCCGCTCACCGTTCGCCTCGCCCCCGTTGGAGGTATCGCCTGGAAGGTGAATCTCTGGACGGGTAAGCCTAATCTCACGCCCGAGCCGGTACCTGCGCATCTCAATTGGGACCTGTACTGCGGTCCTTCACAGTTGATCCCGTACCACCCGCATCGTGCCCATGGTTCTTTTCGGGGTTATTGGAACTTCGACCAAGGCGGCCTCGGCGACATGGGTCAGCACTTTCTTGATCCGGTGCAGTACTTCCTCGGCAAGGATAACGAATCTCCCGTCACCGTCGAATGCGATGCGCCCGCTCAGGATGCCATGGCCTGCGGCGTCTGGAAGACCGTCACGATGACCTATAAGGACGGCACCCGGATTATTCTGGAGTCCGAACTCGCCGATAAGAACCCGAACAACCCCTTCCTTGAAGGGCCGAATGGCAAGCTCTTCGCTGGCATGCGTTGCAGCCGTCCCGAGCTTCTCGTGAAGGCCGCCGAGTTCCCGCTTCCTGAATATCAGGAAGATGATTTCGACGCGTGCGCGCGCGAGAAGCGTCCGTTCGGCTACGGCGTCAATGAGGCCTTCCGCAGTTCCACCCTCGTCAACCTCGCCGCCCTCAGCGTACGCCTCGGTCGTAAGCTGAACTTTAAGTCCGACGCCAGCGGCTTCATCGATGACGACCAGGCCAATCATCTCCACTCGCCGGCCATGCGCGGTAACTGGTCCATCTGAGCGCACGAAATTAACACGATTATGAAGCATCTTCCGCTCTTCCTCGCCTGTTTCGCCTGCCTCGTCGGTTCGGCTGCCGAGGCTCCATCCGACGCGACCTTCGCCGATCTCGCCATCGCTGAGAAGCGTCTCGCCGCTCAGCAGGCGATTTTTGATTACTCGCGAGGCTTTCCCAAGGTAACGCCCGAGGCCAAGGTCTGGTTCGAGCGGGTCCGCCTCGCCGCTAAGTCTTCCGAGAATCCCGAAGCCCAGGCGGCCTTGGGGCAGGTCCTACTCCTGGATCCCGCTTACAAGCCCCTGCTGCCGTTGAATCCGAAGCAGGCACAGCACTATGATGCGCCTGAAGGCACCACTCCTGAGACCAAGCTCGCCGAATTGGAACGCATGCTCGACCTGCACGGTTCGCCGAAGGAATACCCCCTGCCTACCGATGCACTCGTCGCCCTCGCGAAAAATGAGGATTTCATCATCGCCCAGCGCGCCAATCGTCTGCTGCGTCGCATCAGTCCCACCGCCGCCGCCCCGATTCTTTGGGAGCGCATGGCGAAATTGACGCAACGATCGCAGATTCAGGAAGTCGAAGATGAGATCCTCCGTCTGCCGAGCGGCCTCGCCACCAAACTCTTGCTTGTCGATCCGGCGGGCATGTCGCTCGCGGCCAAGGCCGCCTGGGCCCGCATTGTCTCTGCCCGCATCAACGGTCATGGTAAGAGCCGACTCGCTATCCAGGCGGCAATGCTGCCTTTGCTCAAGGGTCCGGCGAACGAACTGACCGAAGCCGCCTGGGCCGCCGTGCCGCGTCTCTTTGCCGAAGCTGACCGCGCCGTTCTGACGGAAGCCTCGCAGGGGCTTTCCGAACGCCTTGCGCCTAAGGCTAAAGCCGCGCTGGAAGCCCTTCCGGCTAAGTAATGCCCCTGACGCTTGTCGCTTGCCGAGAGGCGGGCAGGGGATTGCTATGTTTGCATGCCGCCAGTCGCGAACAAGGACAACTCCCCGAACCTGATCCTCGCTGGATTCATGGGTACCGGGAAGTCTGCCTTGGGTCGGCAACTGGCGAAGCGCTGGCGGCGTCGTTTCTACGACACGGATGAATTGGTCGAGAAACTCGCTGGTGCCTCGATCGCTGATATCTTCGCCGAACACGGCGAGGAGCATTTCCGTGCCCTTGAACGTCAGGTAGTTGCAGGTTTGTTGCCCGAGTATGGCGGCGTCATCGCCTGCGGTGGTGGGCTCGTCGTACCTGCCGGGATGGGCGAACTCGTCCGCTCAAAGGGTATCGTCGTTACTCTATTCGCGTCGGTGGACACGATCCTGCGTCGTACCGCCGGCAATTCGCGTCGGCCGTTGCTTAAGGGGGATGATCCGGAGGCCAAGATCCGGGAACTCATGAAGAAGCGTGAGCAGGCTTACATGAAGGCGGGCATCGCCGTCTACACCGACGGTCGTTCGCTCCAGCAGCTCTGCGTCATCGTCGAGCGTGTCTATGAGCGCGAGGCCCGGGCGCTGCTTAAGTCGCGTCCGAAGTCGGAATAACAAAAGCATCACCCGCCGGCGGTTGGTCGCGGAACCGCTTCACCGCTTCGAGGAATTCTTCGCGCTCAATCGCAAAGGCACCCAGGCTTGCGAGGTGAGCCGTGGGGACCTGGCAGTCGATGAGGAAGTATTCGCACGCGGTCAGGCGGGCGACGAGCGTGGCGAACCCCACTTTGGAGGCGTCGGCCTTGTGGTGGAACATCGATTCACCGTGGAAGAGACGGCCGAGCGCGACGCCGTAAAGCCCGCCGACAAGCTTTCCTTCCCAGCTGACCTCGACGCTATGCGCGATGCCTAGGCGGTGGAGCTCGCAGTAGGCCGTGATCATTTCCTCAGTAATCCAGGTGCCGTCCTGACCTGGGCGCGGGGCGGCCGCACAGTGGCGCATGACGGTTTCGAACTGTCGGTCGAAAGTCACGGACCAGCCGGCTTTACGCATCGCCTTGCGCAGGCTGTCCGTCAGGCGGAAATCCGTAGGGCGCATGACGAAGCGCGGATCGGGGCACCACCATTTCACTGGCTCACCCGCGGAGTACCAGGGGAAGATGCCGGCGCGGTACGCGGCGACCAAGTGCGCCGCGTCAAGCTTCCCACCCCTCGCCAAAGGCGCACGGGCCGGAGCCTTCGCTGGGTCGCCTCGAGTCCATTCCTGCATCGCCGCTATTTTCGGCGAGGCAGGAACAGCGGGCAAGGTTAGTCCTTGGTGATGTTGTAGACCGATGGAATCGAAATACCGAGCTCAGCGGCGATCTCGCGGACCGGGGCACCTTTCTTGCGCATGTTCTGGGCCTTGCTGCGCATACTGTCGGAAATCTGGGCGCGGGCACGGTTCGGGCGGGAGAGCAATTTGATGAGTCGGCGGGAGAGTTCCTGTTTCGATAGGCTGGCGACTTCGCGCTCGATCAGGCTCTGGCGTTCGCTGTGTTCGTCTTCCCAGGTCTGGACCGCGAGGTCGCGGGCCTTGGAGAGAGCCGCGCGGACGTAAGCGTCCTTGGTGGTGAAGTTGGTAGGATTCAGGTCTATTTTCATGAGATCAAAGTTTGGTTCGCGATTGATGGGGATACTTTTTTTAAAACTACGAATGAGACCTCAAGGTTTATAATATTTTACGAATGTCAAACTTGGTCAGATGATTAAATGCGAGTGCCACTTCTCACGCACCTATAGGGTTTTGCCCCGGTTTATAGGCTCCATTCGAGCATTCGGCGCAGCGGAACCTCGGCGGCTGAGCGAATCTCCTCAGTCAAAGTGATCTCCGGAGTGCCGTCGCGCAGGCAATCTCGTAACTTCTGCAACGTGTTCATCTTCATGAAACGGCAGTCATTGCAGGAGCAGCGATCCGTCGGTGCGGCGACAAAAGTCTTGCCGGGCACCTCGCGGCGGAGGCGATGAATCATTCCAGACTCCGTCGTTATGATAATAGTATCGGCGCTCTGGCGTTTGCACCAATCCACCATGAGTTCGGTCGAGCAGACCATATCGGCCATCTCGCGGACAGCTTCGGTGCATTCCGGGTGTGCGACCACGGGTGCCCCTGGGTGCGCGGCTTTGGCACGGAGCAGCGCACCGGGCGTGAACTGAACGTGGGCGTAACAGTTGCCGGGCCAGAGTTGCATGGCGCGTCCGGTTTTTCCGGAAACCCAGCGACCGAGGTTCTGGTCAGGCACGAAAAGAATCGGACGATCCGCCGGGACGCGGCTGACGATCTTTGAAGCGTTGCCGCTGGTGACGATGACGTCGCTGATCGCTTTCACGGCAGCGCTGCAGTTGATGTAGGCCACGACGTAGAGCGCGGGGTCGGCCGCCTTGGCCGCGGCGAGTTTTTCAGCCGGGCAGGAGTCGGCGAGCGAGCAGCCAGCAGCTAGATCAGGCAGCAGCACACGGCGGGAGGGGTTCACGATTTTGGCCGTTTCCGCCATGAAATGCACTCCGCAGAAGACGATGGTTGATTGCTGCGCGGCGGCGGCTTTGTAGGCGAGACCGAGCGAGTCGCCCACGAAGTCGGCGACGCCCTGGATGTCTTCGCACTGATAGTTATGCGCGAGGATGATGGCATCCCTGGCCTGCTTGAGGGCGATGACTTCCTTCTGCAGGTCCGAGAGTGGCGTGCCGCCGGCAGGCAGGGGAGGGAAGACGGCGGCGGTGGGATAGGTGATCATGGGCGGGGGGGCTTACGTTTCTGGCAGCGTTCGCAGAGCGCGGTGACCTGGAGTTTCTGGGAGATGGGTCGCATGCCGTGCTTGGCGGCGACGGCTTTACCGTACCATTCCATGAACGGCGCCTCGACTTCAACAATGGTTTCGCAGCTTTCGCAGATCAGCTGGGCGCGGAAGGTGGCGCTCCCCACTTCCGCCAGGTAGTACTTATGGTCGCGCCCCACATCGATTTCCCGAATCACGCTGCTACCGATGAGCAGGGGGATGGCCCGATAAATCGTGGCACGCGAAACACTCCGATCCAAGGAGCGGGCCTTTTTCAGCAAGTCTTCGGCGGTATAGTGGCCTAAGATGCCCCGGGCGGCCTCGAAGACCGCCATTCGCTGGCGCGTGGCGCGCAGGCCTTTCTGGGCGATGAACGCTCGGAAGGCTCCGGATTGCTCCGGGGATTCGCTGGCGGGGGACTTGGGCATGCCGATTTGAGACAGTTTTGATACTGGACGCCCCCCGCGTCAATACGGGACGCGTCATTGACACGGGGCCTCCGGACCCCTTCATTTACCCCCTTTTCCCTTTGGGAAAGGCCTTTCTACAGATGTACCACAACACGGACGATCTTCGCATCCGCAGCCAGCACCCCTTGCTGACTCCTGCCCTCGTGCTTTCTGACCTCCGCCCCTCGGAGAAGGCCACCGAGGTCGTCACGTCCGCCCGCAAGGACGCCGCTCGGGTCATTTCTGGCCAGGACGACCGCCTGCTGGTCATTGTCGGCCCTTGTTCGGTGCATGATACCAAGGCCGCCCTCGAGTATGCGGCTCTCCTGCAGAAGGAGGCTCAAAAGCATGCGGCTGACCTCGTGGTGGTAATGCGTGTTTATTTCGAGAAGCCCCGCACGACGGTCGGTTGGAAGGGCCTGATCAACGACCCGCTCGTCGATGGCTCATTTCGGATTAACGACGGCCTGCGCCTCGCCCGCCGCTTACTGGCGGATATTGCAGAGATGGGACTGCCTTCGGCGACGGAGTTTCTCGACCCGATCACGCCGCAGTATGTGGCCGACCTTGTCTCCTATGGCGCCATCGGCGCCCGCACGACCGAGAGCCAGATTCACCGCGAACTGGCTTCGGGCCTCTCCATGCCGGTCGGGTTCAAGAACGGCACCGATGGTTCGATTCAAGTCGCCGTAGATGCCTGCCTTTCCGCTCGCTCGTCGCATTGGTTCCCTTCCGTCACGAAAGACGGCGTGGTCGCGATTTTCCAGACCTCGGGTAATCCTGATGCGCATATCATCCTGCGCGGGGGTTCCCGGACTGGCCCGAATTACGGGTCGGAATTCGTCACCGACGCCGCTGCTCGCATCCTGAAGGCGGGGCTGACCTCCCGCCTCGTCATCGATTGTTCCCACGGCAATAGCTCAAAAGATCATCGCCGCCAGCCGTTGGTGGCCTCCGATATCGCCGCCCAGGTGGCCCAAGGTTCCGAAATCATCGCCGGCGTGATGATTGAGAGTCATCTCGTTGAAGGACGTCAGGATTGGAAGGGCAAGGATGCCTCGACCTACGGCTGCAGCATCACCGATGCCTGTATTTCCTTCGAACAGACGGTGCCGGTCCTTGCTGAACTCGCCGCCGCCGTTCGCCAGCGTCGCGCCATCAAGAAAGCCTGATTTTTCGCCATGAACTCCGTACTCAAGCTCATCCTCGACGGCGAGGCCCTCGACACCGCCCAGATTGGTAAGATTCTCGGACTCGGCGCCGAGGCCGTCGATCGTGAGCTCACTTCGCTCCGCCAGCAGGGCGTGCTCCTCGGGATGCGCCCCGTGCTCAATCCAGCGTTTGAGTCGGAACATCGCGTGCGCGCGGTCATTGAAATCAAAATCCGCACTGAAGGGGTTGGCGGTTTCGATGGCATTGCGGAACGCATCTCCAGTTTCGAACAGGTCGAAAGTTGCTACCTGATGTCCGGCGGCTATGACCTTCTCGTCGTGGTCACGGCGGACAATCTCTATAAGGTCGCGGGCTTCGTGCACGAGCGTCTGGCCCGTATCGACGGCGTCCAGGGTACTTCGACCCACTTCTTCCTTCGTGCTTATAAGAAGGATGGTTTCGTGGTGAATTCCGAAGCGTCCCGTCGCGACCAGCCTTCGGTCAGCCCCTGACCCCAGCCTAACCATGGATTCTTCCAGCCGCTTCGTCGCGCGACATGTCGCGTCATTGCCTAAATCGGGCATCCGTGACTTCTTCGCCATCGTGTCGAAGATGAAGGACGCGGTGTCGCTTGGCATCGGTGAGCCCGATTTTGTCACGCCTTATCACATCCGTGAGGCGGCGATCTCCTCGCTCGAGAAAGGGCGCACCTCCTACACCGATAACCGCGGCACCCAGCAGTTTCGCGAAGAGGTCTCCCGCTACGTCGCCAAGCACTACGGACCGGAGTATGATCCCGAGACGGAAATCCTGGCTACCATCGGCGTCTCCGAGGCCTTGGACATCCTGTTGCGAGCCACCCTTAATCCCGGTGACAAGGTTCTCTACCACGAACCCTGCTATGTGAGCTACGCGCCGAGCGTCGCCCTCTGCCATGCCGAGGCCATTCCGATTCGCACCGTCTCCGCCGACCAGTTCGCGCTGGATCCGGCCGCATTGCGGGCTGCCTGGCAACCGGGCTGCAAATTGCTGGTTCTTAACTTTCCGACCAATCCGACCGGCGGCACGGCCGACCGCGCTAAACTTGAGGCCATCGCCAAGTTTGCGATCGAGAAGGACCTGCTCGTCGCCTCCGACGAGATTTATTCCGAACTTACCTTCGAGGGTGACCACGTTTCAATCGCCTCTCTGCCCGGCATGCGCGAGCGCACGGTCTTCCTGCACGGCTTTTCCAAGGCCTTCGCGATGACCGGTTTTCGTATCGGCTACGCCTGTGGTCCCGCCGCCGTCATCGACGGCATGCTCAAGGTGCACCAGTATGGCATCATGTGCGCCCCGATTATGAGTCAGGAAGCCGCCGTCGAGGCCCTTCGCAACGGCTGGGATTCCATGCGTCACATGCGCGACAAATATCGCGAGCGCCGGGATTTCATCGTCCGCCGTTTCAACGAGCTAGGCCTGTCTTGCCACCTCCCGCGAGGAGCCTTCTACGCCTTCCCGGACATCACGTCGACCGGGATGGATTCCATGACCTTTGCCCAGAAGCTGCTCGAGCAGCAAAAGGTGGCCATGGTGCCGGGTACTGCGTTCGGCGCCGCCGGCGCCGGCTTCTGCCGTGCTTCCTTCTCGACGAGTTACGAGAAAATCCACGAGGCTGGGGAGCGTATCGCTCGCTTCTTGGACACGATTCGCAAAGGTTGAGCATCCTTGCTTGCTTGCGGGGCAGGTAGGCCCGACTCTTCATTTTTATGGAACGGAACACTGAAATTTCCCGCGCGGTAGCCATCGTGGGCCGTCCTAACGTCGGCAAGAGCCGCTTGTTCAACCGGCTCATCGGCCGGCGCATCTCGATTGTGCATGACCAACCCGGGGTCACGCGCGACCTGATCACCGCCGATGTGTTCGAGGGCCGCTACACGCTCATGGACACCGGAGGTATTGGTCTCTACCGTGCCGAGCTGACTCCGAAGGTCGTCGCTGATGCGGTCGAAGAACAGGTGGATTTCGCCCTCGCTGCCGCTGCGCTCGTCTTGCTGATCGTCGATGCGACCGAGGGTTGCACGCCGCTCGACTTGGAAGTCGCCGCCAAGCTTCGCCAGGCTGGCAAACGCGTGCTCGTCGTGGCCAATAAGGCCGACACCGAAGAGCGCGACGGGTTGTATTCTGAATTCTTTGACTTGGGCTTCGGTGAGCCGCTGCTGATTTCCGCCGAACATGGCCGCGGCATCGCCCAATTGATGGCGCTGATCATCAAGCTCCTCGGCCCGGAACCCGAGACCCCTCGCGAAGAGGGCCCGCGTCCGATTCGCCTAGCCCTCGCTGGGCGTCCGAATGTCGGGAAGAGTTCTTTGGGCAATCGTCTGCTGGGTAATTCACGTCTTATCGTCAGCGAAATTGCGGGCACGACCCGCGATCCGGTCCGTGCCGGTCTCTCACGCACGAAGGCCGACGGCTCGAAAGCCAAATTCACGTTGGTGGACACGGCCGGTCGCCGCACCGCTAACAAGCGCGATACGCTGGATTTCTTTTCCCAGATCCGCGCCGACGAAATCCTGGCCGAGACCGATGTGGTGTTCCTCGTCCTCGACGCAGGGCAGGGCGTGACCCGCATCGACAAGCAGTTGGCCGGCGAGCTCGCGCTCCTTGGCTGCGGCTTGGTCGTGGTCGTCAATAAGTGGGATCTGGCCAAGAAGGCTTTCCGAGACAAGAATATCGACGGCTTTGAGGACGAGGAAGAATTTCGCGCCAAGTTCCGTAATGCGGTCCGCCGTGAGCTATTCTTCCTTCCGGATCCGCCCCTGCTATTCGTTTCCGCTCAGACCGCGTTGCGGGTCGAGGATATGCTCGACGCGGCCGAAGGTGTCTTCGTCCGTGCCGGCACGGCGATTTCTACGGGCCGTATCAATCGCGTCATTCAGGACCTCATGACCAAACGCCCGCCCCGCATGGTTTCTGGCAAGCGTTTCAAGTGTTACTACGTAACGCAGGTCTCCAAGCGTCCGATCCGTTTCCGGCTTTTCTGTAACTCCGAAGAGCGACTGGAGGATGCCTACCAGCGTTTCTTGGTAAAAGGCGTGCACGAGAATTTCGATTTGGCAGGCGTGCCTCTCTTTCTGGATGTCGTCGGCAAGCCCAAGCAAGGTCCGCGTCGTCCGGGTGGCACTCCCGCGGCGGCGATTTCCGAAGAAGCAGTCGTGGCCCATAAGCCGGCGACCAAAGTAGGGCCGAAGTCCGTGACCGGCCAGCCGAAGAAGGCGCTGGGTCCGTCGGGTCCGCGTCTCGGCAAATCTAAAACCGCACGCTCCAAGACCGGCGTCGTTCGCAAGAAATCCTACACCCGCTGGGATAAGCCGCGCTCGCTGAAAGGCCGAGCTGCGCGCCAGGCCCGCAAGTGACGCATGCCACGGAGACTGGTCCTGCTTGGCTCGGATGAGATCGCCCTGGCGGCTTTTGCCGCCGTGCGAACTTTGCCGGAGGTCGAAGTAGTCGCAGTCTATTCGCAGCCTGATCGGCCAGCTGGCCGCGGTCAGGAGGTTCAGCCCAATCCTGTCGCCGCTTGGGCGCGCGCCCAGGGCTTGCTGCTGCTTCAGCCGGAGAAGTTAGAGGCTACGCATGCCGAAGAGCTTCGTCTGTTGCGTGCGGATCTCGGCGTGGTGATGGCTTACGGTCAATTGTTGAAGGAAGATTTCTTGGCGGCGCCGCGCTTGGGCTTCGTCAATTTTCATGGTTCTCTGCTCCCGTTGCTTCGTGGCGCGACGCCCGTGGAAGGTGCGCTGGCGCTGGGCATGTCCGAGACGGGTGTTTCTATGCAACAGGTGGTCCGCAAACTCGATGCCGGCCCCATCCACACTTCGATCTCCCTTGCGATGCATGCCGGCGAAGGGCGGGTGGCTTTACGCGCGCGCTTGGGTGTGCTCGCCGGCGAACTTGCCGCGCGTGCGCTGCCAGCGGTTCTGGACGGCACTTCGGTGCCGACACCGCAGGATGAGACGAAGGTTAGTTATGCCCGCCGCCTTGCCCGGGCCGATGCAGCTTTGGATTTTCGTCAGTCAGCCCGCCTGCTGGAAGGACGGATTCTCGCGCTTGAGGGCTGGCCAGGCAGTACCTTCATGCATGCGGATACGATCATCAAGGTCGGTGCGGCGGTGGTCGACGTCGGCGTGGCGGGCGCCCTGGTCGGGCAGGTTGTCTCCGCTGATCGTCAGGGAGTTCGCATCGCCTGTGGCTCGGGCTCCCTTGTGGTGAAGGTCTTGCAACGCCCCGGAGGGAAAATGCTGCCCGCCGGCGAATTCTTGGCGGGCCATCCGCTGACGGCGGGTGAAGTCATTGCCTCGGCCGAGATGCCTGCTTTTGTGTCAGACCGTCCTTTCCCCCGCGTCATCAAAGCGTAATCGCTTGATTAGGCGGCGTCGCTGGGGTGTCATAGGCTTATGCGAGCCTTCCTTCTCTGCGTCCTGTTGGCGGTGGAAGCCGCCGCACAGCAGAAAGAGATCACCTTCCAACAGGTCGGGGGCGGCTCGTTCGCTGGCTTCACGGAAGATGAAAAAGCTGAGAAGGCCTGGGAGGTCACGGCCAAGTATATGAAGCCCGCGGCTGAAGCAGGGGTCTGGGATATGGATCAGCTCAAGGTGCAGTCGTATCGGCAGGGTAAGGTGCAAGCGACTTTCGCCAGCCCTTATGGAACGATGAATCCCGCGAAGCGCTCTGGCCAGGGGGCGGCCGCGGTGAAGGCAAATTCACCAGCCTTCAACCTCACGGGCGATGGCTGGATCTGGCGCTCGACGCCGAAAGGCGATAGCTTCGCGGTGCTGGCGAATGTCTCGGCTGAACTCGATCTCGCCAAGCCGATCACGAAGCGTCTGCGTCTGCGCGCCCCGCGCATGGATGCCAGCCCTGTCGAGGGCGGCACGCTCATGGTTTTTCAGGGCGGCGTCATCGCCGAGCGTTCCGGGGAGCGGACGACTTGTGAACGTCTTGAATGCTTGGTGAACGATGGCCCCGGGGGAGATGCGGCGTGCAAATCGCTCTTTGCTTCGGGCAGCGTGGTCAGGGTTTTTGAGAAGCAGACCTTGCGCGGCGACACCGCCAAGTTTGATCTCAAGGAGGATGCGGTGGAAGTCATCGGCCATGTCGAGATCGACGAACCCGAGGTCAAGGGAACATCTCAGCGCCTGCGTCACCAATCTAAGCTCGGCGTGACACAGCTTTTCGCCGGCGACGGCAAGCCGGTCAAATTACATATCCATCGCAAACTTTCCGAGGACGCCGACGTTGGTGGCGACTTGGTTACGATTCGTCGCGATGCCAAAGGTTCTTCCCAGGTTGAGGTGCAGGATAATGCCACCTATGCCTCGGCGCAGGGGCATCTGATTTCGCGCACGCTGCTGGCCACGGAATCCCGCGAGGCGGGAAGTGTGCTGGTTGCGGATGGTGGCGTGAAAGGGGAACTTGAGGGGACAGTCTTCGAGGCTGGTAAGGCTCGCTGGGATCGCACGAAACGCCTCCTGGAATTGGAGCAATCTCCGAAGATCCGCGATCCGCGCGGAGTCGAAGCGGTCGGTTTTTCGATTCGCAGTGACATCGCCAAGGAGCGGGTTGAGGTCCGCTCCGGGCCGGGTATTCGCGCCGCCATTCGACTGCCAGCCGGTGAAGAGGGGGAGGCTCCTGGACAAGCCGATGCCAATCAGGCTCTGATCGTCACCGAGGACGGGGCTCTGCAGGTTGAATTGCTGGGCAACGTCCATTACAGCGCCGGCAACGTGGTCACCGACTCCGGGCAGATGGTGGCGTTCTCGCTACCCCGAACCAAGGGCCGCCGAGATTTCGTTCTCAGTAAGGCCATCCTCACGGACCATGTGCGTTATGCTCAGCCAGGATTGCGCTGCGCCGCCGAACGTATCGATCTCACCCCCGCGGTCCAGGTGGAGGAAATCTTGGTCAAGGATGCACTGGCCGGCCGCCCGCGACTGTTGACGCTTTCCGGCGGCGCGGGGCTTTCCCGTCCGCGACTTTTTGTGACTTACGCCAATGGTAAGGGCGCCGAGTTCATCGCGGATGCGGATGAAATCCTGACTACGCCGGTTCTCACGAAGTTCTTCTTGCGTGGCGCGGTTGCCATGGCTTCCGAGGACACCCATGCGACGTGCGATTTGCTGGAGGGCTTGGCCTCGCCGGAGAAAAACGGCCACCAAGTGGCCCGCCAGATGATTGGTCGCGGCAACGTGCATGTCGTGGCGGGGGGAGTGTCCGCCAAAGGTCGCACCATGGAAGTCCTCCCGGAAAAGGGCACGGCCCGCCTCTTGGGGGATGCCCGCATTCTCGACAAATCCGGCAACGAAGGTGTCCCGGCCAAGGAAGCCACCTACAATCTTAATTCCAAGACCTGGCGAATGGAGTCCGCGACGGATGAATCCGCACCGGGTCAGGTCGTGCGCCCGAAGATTTTCCTCGGCCACGACTTCACGCTGCCTGAGGTCAAAAGCCTCGACAAGGTCCGCTGACCGCTCCCTCCTTATGTCCATGGCCGACACCAGTGAAAAGGGAATCGTGCGCGTCGAGGCACTGGCGAAACACTACGACGCCAAGGTCGCCGTGCAGGACGTCAGCCTGACCTTAAAGGCCGGTGAAATCGTCGGTCTTCTCGGCCCGAATGGTGCCGGCAAGACGACGACTTTCTACATGGTCGTCGGTCTGGTCCCCGCGACTTCCGGGCGGGTCTTTCTGGATGGTCGCAACGTGACCCGCATGCCGATGTGGCAGCGCGCCAAGAGCGGGCTCGGTTACCTGCCGCAGGAGGCTTCTATTTTTCGCAAGCTTACGGTCTGGGAGAATGTCATGGCGGTCGTCGAGACGCTCAATCTTTCTGAACAGGAGCGCAAGAATCGCACCGCTCAGCAATTGACCGACCTGGGTCTCGAGAAACTTGCCCGTCAGCCTGCCTTCACGCTTTCGGGCGGTGAGCGTCGCCGCCTTGAGATCGCCCGCGCCTTGGCCACCGGCCCACGCTTCCTTCTGATGGATGAGCCGTTCAGCGGCGTGGACCCGATTTCCGTCGCCGAGGTCCAGGCCATCATCCGCAGGCTCAAGGCCCGCGGCATTGGGGTGCTGATTACCGACCATAATGTGCGAGAAACCCTCTCCATCGTCGACCGCGCCTATCTGATTCACCAGGGCAGGGTGCTTGTTTCTGGCACTCCCGAGGACATCGTCAATAATCCTGAGAGCCGCCGCCACTACTTGGGCGAAGGTTTCAAACTCTGAACTATGTCCGACCCCGCTCCCGATACTCGTCCGGAATCCGTCTCTGTCCGTGAGTTTTTCGACTCATTCAAGGGTATGTTGCAGATGGAGCTGATCGCCGGGGCCGATGGCCTAGATAATATGATTTCCGAGAAGTCCTTGAACCGCCCGGCGCTGGCTGTGACCGGTTATTTCAAGGAGTTCGCCCATCGTCGTCTACAGCTTTTCGGCGCCGGCGAAATGGCCTATCTTTCGGATCAAACCGCCGCGGTCCGGGAAAAACTACTCGACGATGTCTTCGCCAAGAAGATTCCAGCGGTCGTGGTCTCGCGCGGCCTGCCGGCCGATGACATCCTGCGGCACATTGCGGATCGTCATCGCGTACCGCTGATTCGCACCCAGCTTAAGTCCAAGGATTTTTCGGCCGAGGCCACAGTGTTGCTCGAAGAGAAGTTTGCCCCCCGGACGAACCTGCATGCGACCTTGGTCGACATCAAGGGCATCGGCGTGCTACTCCGTGGTGCTTCAGGCGTGGGCAAGAGCGAGTGTGCCCTGGCTTTGATCGAGCGCGGACATTCGTTGGTCGCTGATGATTATGTGATTGTGACGCTCATCGCTGATCGAGAGCTACAGGGCACCTCCAAGGAATTAAATCGCGGTTATATGGAGTGCCGCGGGATCGGCATCATCAATGTCGCCTCGATTTTCGGCGTCCGTTCGGTCCGCCGTGAGAAGCGCGTCGATTTAGTGGTCACCTTCGTGCTCTGGCAGCCCGGGATGGATGAAGAGCGTTCCGGCCTCGAGGTGGAGAATTTCGAAATTCTGGGTCGCAAGGTTTCTCATATGACGATTCCAGTTCGACCTGGACGCGACATGGCGCGCCTCGTCGAAGTCGCGGCCATGGTGCACGCCCTTCGTGGTATGGGCCATGATTCCGCTCAGGAATTCAGTGAGCGTCTCATCCAGCACATGACCAAGGAACGGGAAAAGAAGGCCTGAGATCTTATTTCTTCTTCTCGTCCCAGCGGCAATCGGCCATCACGCGCAGGCAGACTTCACGGAGGTCGAACAAAGTCGCTTCGATGTCCTGCGTGGCTTCGGCCGAGCTCAGGCGGGCGGCGCTAGGCAGTCCGGCGGTCAGGCCGATGGCGTAGTTGATGGACGACAGGGCGCGCTTCATGTGGACGAGCGCCAACGGCAGGTCGCCCGTATCGGTCGCATTGATGGCCATAATGACCTGATGTTGCGAATCCCAGAAGGAGAGCACCACGTTCGTGGCATCGTTCGCGGTCAGCAGGGGGCCGGCATCCGTGCAAAGCCGCTGGAAGGAGCGCGAGAGTTCCAGTCCGAGGGCGCGGGCGACGACGTAGACCGGGTGCTGGTGGATGCAGTAGGGGAGGTCGGGGTTCTCGTTTTCATCTTCGCTGAGATCCTCGGCGGTATCTCCGGGCCCCCAATCCGCATTTTCCCAGCCCATGCGGCGGGCGCTGATGTCAAGTCGGTCAGGCAGGGCCTTTACCTCGGTGTAGTAGGAAAGGAAGCGCCCGACCTCGAGGTCGTTGCGGTGAAGATAACCAGCCCAGTCGGCCTCGCCCCATGAGGCGTTGCCGGAACCGTCGAAGTCGCCCTGGGGGTGGTCGCCATCGTCCATGAGGTCCATCATTAGGTGGTTTTCCCTGCTTGCAAACCCCATGTGGTGAAAATGCCTTGTCCCCGCCGCCCCGTCCGTGGCTAATCCCGCATGGCCTTGGATCTTCCCGCCCTCACCGCCGCCGTTTCGGCTGGTCGCGATCTCGCGCCTGACGAGGCCGCCACCGCGGCTTTGGCGATGGCTGACGCCGCCATCGAGGATGCCGCGAAGGAGGCGTTCCTGCTTGCGCTGGCCGCGAAGGGAGAGACGGCCGCGGAGGTCACGGGCTTTGCTCGCACCTATCGTGACCTCGCCCGCCGCACGGATTTTGGTGATTGGCCCGCCCGGGGTATCGACATCGTCGGCACGGGAGGGGACCGCTCGGGCAGTTTTAATATTTCCTCAGCTTGTGCGCTCGTCGTCGCCGCCGCAGGCGTGCCGGTGCTGAAGCACGGCAATCGTTCCGTGACTTCCAAATCTGGCAGCGCTGATTTTCTGGCCGGGCTTGGGGTCGTGCTGGAGGCTTCCGATCGGCAGTTATTGAAGGGGCTGCAGGATGCTAATTTTTGCTACCTTTATGCGCCGGCGTTTCATCCGGCCTTCAAGGCCGTCTTGGGCGTCCGGAAGAAAATCGCCGAGAGCGGCACGAAGACGGTTTTTAATGTGCTTGGTCCGTTGGTCAATCCGGCCCGCCCGGCGCACATGGTCGTAGGTGTCTACGACGAGCGCTGGGTAGAGCCGCTGGCAGCGACGCTGAGTGAGCTGGGGGTTCGTCGTGGGCTCGTGACACATTCGCGCGCGGGCGGCGGCATGGATGAGATCACGACGACCGGTGAGGTCCGCGTCCGCGGTTGTGGCGAACTGGCCGCGATCGATGCGGTCTGGCTGCCTGGCGATTTTGGATTCAAGACCTGCACGGTCGCCGACCTGAAGGGCGGATCGCCGGAAGAGAACATCGCGATGTTTAGCGACATGCTTGTGGGCGGAGTCTCCGACGGTCTCATGGACACCATGTGCCTCAGTGCCGGCGCTGCTCTCTGGGTCGCCGGAAAATCGAAAGACCCATCCGAGGGCGCGGTCCTCGCTCGCTCCATCATCCTCAATGGCGCCTTGCGCGATGAGGCCCGTCGGTTGCGCGAGGCCTATCGGGTCGCCTGATCAGCGGCCTAAGACGAGGGCCAGCGTGCGTTCCGTCGCTCCGCGATTGCCCTGATGCCAGGCGGAGCCGTTTCGGCCGGTTTCGGTGCGCTGGCGCTCATCGGCGCAGAGCAGGGTGAGGCGCGCGTCGAGCTCGTCGGCGTTCTCGACACGGAAGGCGGCCTGGGCTCTTTCGAGCCCTTGGCAGATATCGCGGAAGTTGGTCATTCTGGGGCCGTAGACAATGGCCACGCCGGCGGCGGCACATTCAATCGGGGTTTGGCCGCCTTCGTGTGGAGCAAGGCTCTTTCCGCAGAAAGCGACATCGGCCGCCCGGGTCAGTCGTCGTAGTTCGCCTGTGGTGTCAGCGAGGTGGATGACCGTGTCGGCGGGTGCCGTGGCCCCGCCGGTGGAGCGTTGGTGCCAGGCCAGGCCGCTGGCGCTGGCTTCGGCGGCGACTTCCGCGCGGCGTTCAGAGTGGCGAGGGACGAGGAGCAGGCGCACGTCGAAATTGGCGGCGCGGAGTTTGCGGACGATACGGATGAGATGGGTCTCTTCGCCTTTCCAAGTGGAAGAGCCGAGGATGACCAACGTCTGCGGATTTTCACCGAAGCCGAGTTCGCTCCGGAGCTGGGTGCGTTCGGCGGTCGACGTCGGCGCCTCGCCGGCGACGTCGAATTTCAGATTTCCCGTGAGGACGGGCGACGCGCCCAATGCTCGAAAGCGACGAAGGTCCTCTTTGCTTCCGGCGCCGATGCATTGGAAGTGGCCGAGCAGGTAGGAAGAGACGCGCGGGAAACGCTGGTGTCGCGCGAAAGATTTATCCGAGATGCGTCCGTTGATGAGGATGGCGGGCACGCCGCGCGCACGAGCTTGCGCGAGGTGCTCGGGCCAGAGTTCACCTTCGACGAGGATGATTTGGTCGGGCTGGATGCGACGCCAGGCCAGCGCGCTGCAAGGCCAGAGGTCGGAGGGGAAAATGCCGATGCGGTCCGCCACGGTCAGATAGCGTTCGAGGGCGAGACGGTAGCCCGTGCTGGTCGTAGTCGTCAGAATGATCTCCGCCTGGCCGGACTTTTGGAGTAACCTAAGGATTGGTCCGATGGCTTCGATTTCTCCCACGGAGACGGCCTGGATCCAAATCCGTCGTTTGCCCGGGGTCTTGGGGGGTAGGGTAGGGAAAAAGCCCAATCTTTGGCTGAAGCCGGCACCGTAACCGCCCCGGCGTAGCATCCGCCAGACATAGTAGGGCAGGGCTGGGATCAGCAGCAGCGGGAAAAGTATCCGGTAGGCCCAAGGCATCTGAGGCGACCGTGCCGAGGTCGGCGGGCCCTGTCAGTTCCAAAGCGGGCCTTAAGGGGCTATTTTCCCGCTTGCGCCGACGGGGGAGGGGTGTTTGAACTCACTTTCCACCGTTTGAAGCGACCGCCGATTGCTTCGGACATAAAACCCAAAAACTAGTCAATACTACAGATCCAATGTCCCCTCCTTCGGCAGGAATCGGGATACGGAGCCAAAATACCATGAACATCACAGTCAAAGATCTCCTCGATGCCGGCGTCCACTTCGGACACCAGACTCGTCGCTGGAACCCCCGCAGCCGTCCGTTTATCTTCGATCACCGCAATGGTGTTTCGATTATCGACCTTGAGAAGACGCACGCGTGCCTCGCCGCCGCTGCCGCCTTCATCGAGGACGCCGCTGCCAAGGGCAAGGAAGTGCTCTTCGTCGCCACCAAGCCCCAGGCGCAGGAAGTCGTGCGTCAGGCCGCTAAGTCGACCGGCATGCCCTTCGCCGTGAACCGCTGGCTCGGCGGCACTCTTACCAACTTCGCGACCATCAAGCGCTCGCTCGATAAGTACCGCACCTACCTCCGTATGGAGCAGGACGGTTCCCTTGCCAAGATGCACAAGAAGGAAGCCGCCGCTGTGAAGCGCGAGATGCTGCGCATGCAGCGTAATTTCGAAGGCCTCCTTGAGTACCGCGAACTGCCTGCCGCGATGATCGTCGTCGACACCAAACTCGAAGAAATCGCCGTCAACGAAGCCGTTCGTCTCGGCATCCCGGTAATCGGTCTCTGTGATTCCAATTCTGACCCGACCCTCCTCAAGTTCCCGGTTCCGGGAAATGATGACGCCGCCAAGTCCATCCGCCTCATCGTGGAAGTGCTGACGCAGGCCGTTCAGGCTGGTCTCGCCCGCCGCAAGGCCGTGAGCCAGGATCGCAAGACTGTGATCGCAGTTTCTCGTCAGGATTCTGGCGAATCCGTCCAGCCCGAGGTGAATATCTCCGCTGAAGCTCTCGCTGGTGCTGAAGGCCCTGAGGTCGAAGGATCCGTGGTCGTCGCCAAGCGCCCCAGCCCTCGCAAGTCCAAGTAATCCTGACATGTCCGCTATTACCGCCCAGACGGTCAACGATCTGCGCCAGCGTACCGGCGCCGGTCTGATGGATTGCAAGAAGGCCCTCACCGAGTCGAACGGCGACATGGAGAAGGCTGTCGAAATCCTCCGCATCAAGGGAGTCGCCACGCGCAACAAGAAGGCCGACCGAAAGGCGAGCGAGGGTATCCTCGCTGTCCAGGTGACGGCTGATGGTCGCGCCGCCACGCTCCTCGAACTGAACTGCGAAACCGACTTCGTCGCCAAGAACGACGCCTTCATCGCTCTCGCCAAGGAACTCGCTGGTCAGGCGTCCGCTAATGGTGTCGATAGTCTCCTCGACCAGCCTTACCACGCCGATAAGTCACGCAAGGTGAACGATTACCTGAATGATCAGGTGCTCAAGATCGGTGAGAACCTCAAGGTTGCCCGCGTCTTGAAATTTGAAGCCTCCGGAGTGGGTCGTGTTTCAGCCTACGTGCACACGGGTGCGAAGATTGCCGTTCTCCTTGAACTGGGTCTCAAGACCCAGGCTGCTGCCTCTAACCCCGAAGTCGCTGAACTGGCTCGCCAGCTCGCGATGCAGGTCGTCGCCAATAATGCCCGTTTCGTCCGCCGCGAAGATGTCTCCGCTGATGTTGTCGCCAAGGAGCGCGAAATCGCCACTGAGTTCACCAAGTCAGAGGCCGACAAGGCCATCGACGAAGCCAAGCGCATCGTCGAGGATTACAAGGGCCAGCTCGTCGAGCAGAAGGCTGCCAATGACGTCGAGGCCATCGCTGAACTTGAGAAGCGTATCGCAGTCGGCGAGAAGCAGATCATCGCCGCCGAATCCCGCAAGAAGGGCCAGCTCGCGAACATGGAGAAGATCGTCTCCGGTCGCGTCGACAAGTTCTTCGCCGACGCCTGTCTCCTTGAGCAGGCTTATTTCCGCGATCCTGATCAAAAAATCCTGCAGCTGCTCGAATCTGCCAAAGGTAAGGTCGGAGAAGAAGTTTCGATCGTGCGCTTCGCCCGCTTCCAGGTGGGTGAGACGGCGGCCGAATAATCTCAGTTTCGCTTAGCTAATCAGGGCCGACTCCGCAGGGGTCGGCCCTTTGCTTTACAAGCCAGCCCGACCGCATAGTCTGCCGACATGCAGTTTCGCTCTGATATCTTCTGGAAGTCAGCCCGCGGCTGTTGTCCGGATTGCGGCGCGAAGGTTCGTGGTGCGGCGGATCGGACCGGATATTTCGCCCGACTTTGGGATACGCCGGCAGCGTGTCCCTCCTGCGGCATGGTGCTGCGCCGGAAGGAGGGTTTTTTCCTGGGCGCGATTGTCTGGAATTACGGACTGACGGCTTTCGGCGTCCTGCCGCTGCTGCTCCTGGCTTATGGTCTCGAACTGATAGGGCACGATTGGCTCGTGCGTTCGGCTGTGTTGGCGATCTTTCTCGTGCCGCCATTCATCCATGCACTCTCATGGCGCTTATGGGTGGGAACTTATTATGCGTTCCTGCCGGATCAACTGCCATCGGGCGGACGACGCCTGGACGATTGATCAGTGCTTTCGCGCGGCCATCCGACGCACGAGTTCACAGATGAATGTACTGTCTGCGTTGCTGGCCTGAAGGTGTCCGCTCGCTTCTTCCGTGAGGGCTTGGATGCGCTGCCGGGCGGCCTCGACGCCATGAAATCGGGCATATGTGAACTTGCCATTCTGAGCATCGGCGCCGACCGGCTTGCCCAACTGCGCGGCGTCAGCGGTCAGATCAAGTAGGTCGTCGACCAGTTGAAAGGCAATCCCGGCGGCTCGGCCGGCTTGGCGGAAATGTTCGACGTCGACGGGAGAGGCCCCCCCGATCATCGCGCCCATGGCGAAGGGTGCGCTGAGCATCGCGGCGGTCTTTCCCAATAAGATGAATTCGAGCCGCTCAGCGTCGGCGCCGGCGGCGAGCCCGCCCATGTCTTCGGTCTGCCCGCCGACCAGCAGGGTCGACCCGGCGGTTTGGGCGAGTTCAGCGATGAGGGCGGTGGCCAGGGCGGGTTGGGCGGCATAGCCGTAGGCCAGTAACTCGAAGGCGAGTGGTTGGAGGGCATCGCCGGCGAGTAAGGCGGTGGCCTCGTCGAAGGCCTTATGGCAGGAGGGGCGACCGCGTCGCAGGTCCGAGTTGTCCATGCAGGGCAAGTCGTCGTGTATCAGCGAATAGGTGTGAATACATTCGAGCGCAGTGGCGGCATGCTCGGCATTTGCCTCGGGGTTGAAGGCGACGGCGGCGGCGAGGCAGAGCACGGGGCGGAGGCGCTTGCCGCCGGCCTCGAGCGAGTAACGCATCGCGGCATGCAGACGGGCCGGACGGGTCTCGGCCGAAGGCGTCAGCCGACGGAGCGCGGATTCCGCCTGCTGGATGAGTGCCTCGTGCCGTGACTGAAACAGCGAGGCGTCCATCGTTTATTCGATATCGGCGCCGAGCTTGAAGAACGTCGCCGTTCGGCCCACGGAGCCGATGACTTCGCTTTCGGTGAGTCCGGCGAGTTCCTTGGCCTGCGCATCCATGACATCGCGTTCCGCGGTAAAGCGTACCTTGACCAAGTCGGCATTGCGGAAGGCCTCTTCCAGAAGTTTGGCGATTCCGGCGTTCACACCGGCCTTGCCAACGAATACCTTCGGGTCGAGGGTCTGGGCGAGACTCCGCAGCTTGCCACGTTCAGCGCCGGTGAGGCGGGGTTGATCTTCAGAGCCTGATTCCATACCTCCTATGACGATTGTGCGGGGCAGGGGAGTCAACGGGCTAATAGGGCCTGCTTCCCGCCTGTCCGTGTCTTGCGGTGGCGGGCGCGGGTGGCATAATCTTTCCCCATGAGTCCAGTCGTCCCGACCCTCACTCCGGTGCTCGCGCCGGTCGTTCTCCGGGAAGTGGAGATCCGCCCGCTCCAACCCGTGGTGGTCCATGTGCGCTGCGCCCCTTATTACGCCCACAGCTTGCGTATCTGGCAGAGCACTTTTTTACTCGATCGGGATTCGGCGCACACCAGTTCGCTGGTCGGGTTCGAGAATATTTCGATGTATCCGCATTGGCTGCCGGTCCCCTGGGAGCGTCCCTACCAGTTTACCCTTTATTTCGAGCCGCTCCCCAAGTCGGTTCAGGCCTTTGATTTATCCGAGATTATCCCGGAGCCGCGCGGTTGGCATTTTCCGGCCATTCAGCGGAATGAGGCGGACGTCTATTGGCTCGAGCTGCCCAACTGACGGGCAGGCCTTCAGACGACGGAAATCGGGCTTATATTCACGGATTTAAGGGGGGCGCTGCGGGGTAGTTCCTTCTTGCTAAGAGGGGGGGCGACTGTCATTTCCATGGGTCATCTTCGTTAGGGAGAGGGGCGGAGCCCTTCTCACGCTGGTCGGTAGGCGAAAGCCTATTCCAGACGGATAGTCCGGCCACACGGCGGGGCTTTCGGGAATTTCTCCCAAGTCGGCCATCAAAAACCAAAACTAACCCAACACCATGTCAGTCGATAAGTCGGATATCATCAAGAAGCACCAACAGGATTCCAAGGACACCGGTTCGCCCGAAGTCCAAGTCGCCCTGATTACCGCCCGCGTCACTCACCTGACCGAGCACCTGCGTACCCACCGCAAGGATTTCCACTCCCGTCGCGGTCTGATCATGCTGACGAATCGTCGTCGCAAGCTCCTCGCGTACCTGAAGTCGTCTGATCTGGATCGCTATAACGCGCTCCTGGCCAAGCTTAACCTTCGCAAGTGAACGGCGCCTCCGGGCGCTTCTGTTCACCGAGCGTCCCAGCCTAGGCTGGGACGTCCGCTTTTCACCCACCAACAACAAAAACCCGTCGGGCAATTCCGCCCGACACAAAGCACCAAGCAAACACACACATGAAACAAAAACACTCCGTGACCATCGAAGAACTCGGTATCACGATCAACACGGGCTCCATCGCCCGCCTCGCCAATGGCGCGGTCACCATCAGCAAGGGAGAAACGACGCTCTTCGTGTCGGCCACCGCCGCCGAAGAACTGCGCTCCCCCGACCAGGAC
>SESF01020663.1_pt1 | contig 40681 bp, 35 predicted proteins | sample 3171521 | NCBI WGS metagenome assembly SESF01 (sample SAMN10866945, study PRJNA518727) | freshwater metagenome | biome: subpolar coniferous forest; feature: holomictic lake; material: water; isolation source: holomictic Lake 227, 6 m and 8 m depth | place: Canada: near Kenora, Ontario | collected...
CGGCTTGACTGCAAAAGCAGCATAAACGAGCCGGACAGCGTAATGACTGTTCTTGCTAAAACATCCTCAGGCTTTAAGGCCAGCGAGCATGATTTACCAAGAACGCATTTTTAAGCATTAGGAAATCAGGTGTAGGTAGTACGTATTGACGAGATGGAAATGTTGAAGCTCTCAGAATAATAACATGACGTCAAGATGGACAGTAAGGAAGAGATATATAACATGGTGGATGTTTCAGAAAATAATGGAGAATCTGATGAGGTGCGTATACAAAAGATTCAAAATGCTTTTCAGTGTTCTGAAAATATTAAGGATTCATGCCACTCTTTAGTTGATAGTGTTGAGGACTCTCTTGAATACCTTAAAGAGAAGCGTCTAGGTGTGAGCTCCAGACTTTGCGAAGTACTTGCTAACAGAGAGTCGTTAAGAAAAAAAGATTATAATAGCATCATGGATGATATATACAGGATGCTTGATGAAAAAGAAAATAATGCTAAAAATCAGTTTATAAATTATATAGAAGATCAGAAAGAGTTTACAAAATCATTAAAGAATATAATCCTGCATATTACTGATTATAGTAAGGAAGAGATTGCTGATAAAAGCGCGTTACTGAAAGAAGAGCTTTTTAAAATTGAAGAAATGCAGGAAAAAAGAAAAGAAATAGTTATAAAGATATTAACTGATTTTCAGGAAACACATAAAAAAGTTATGGACTATCTTGAGTCGTTACTTGAAAAAGGCGATAATATCACTATTAGGGATATTAAAAATGCCAAATATATAATATGCAAAGATTTGATATAATAATACCTAACTAAACCGGAGAGAATCATGGGTCTATCAAATGAAATGAAAAATTTGAGTGAAGAAATACTTGATTCATTCAAAGGTCGCGTAAAGGATAATGCAGACCTTGTTGCAAGTGTTGGAAACAAACTTCACCAGTTTCGCAGTGAGCAGCAGCAAACAGCTAAAAAAATACAGGCAAATGCAGCAGAATTAAAAGATGATCTTGCTGTTGCAGAAAAAGATAGATTAAAAAAGTATAATCAATTGATTGGATCCATACAGTCAGACATTAAAAGCATAGAGAAGGATGTTAAAAGTTCGAAGTCATCAACGAAGGGATTGATGCAGGATTTTTCTAAGGCAAGAAAAATTATGAGCAGTGATCTTGATAAATTTTTTTCAGAAGAAAATAAATCACGTGCCGAGAATGAACAATCTAGAATGTCTGATTATCAACTGTACATTGAAAAATTAAGTGAGGAAGTATCAAGTATTTTTAATTATACCAATGAAATGCTTGAGAAATTTGCAAGTGAACATAAGGAAATGTCTGCTGAATTAAGTGAAGAATTGAGTAAGAATAAAAAAGAGAGATTTGAGCATACTCATGCATTGATTAAAAGCATTCAGAGCAGACTGGCTGAGATAAGTAGTGAAAATGTTGATGCTGCACGCAAGCTGAAAAATAATTTAAACCATGGTGAAACAGAAAGACTGAAAGAATACAATGCCTTGTTTGACAGGATAAGCAGTGAAATCACAGAAATGAGCAAGTCAACAGCAACATTGCTTGATAATTTTTCAAAAGACAGGTCTAAGGGAGCTGAGCATTGGAAAGAGATGCAGGACAAGATAGCCGCAATAAGGAGTAATAAACAGGAAGCGAGTCCCAAGAAAGCTGAAAAAGTCGTTGAGAAAGATGAAATAAAAGCAGCAGTTGTTGTCAAGAAAGAGTTGCCTGTCATTGAAGAAAAACCTCAGCTCTTACCAGTCGAGAAGCCAAAAGTAAGCGAAGAGAGTACCTTGGAAGATAAAATCCTGATTTACATTAATAATCATCCTCAAGGTGTTAAGGTTTCAGATATGGAAGAGCCTTTGCATGAAACAAGAATGAAGATAGGCTTTGCTGCAAAATGTCTTCTCGATGCCGCTAAAGTATCAAAGGTTGAAAATCTTTATTATCCTATAACGAAATCTTATCATTGAGCAATTCCCCATAAAGCATGATGGAGTTTTCTTCATGGAAGGATTCTCTATTTTGCTTTATGGGTGTTTGATTAAGGATTATGACAGAGCTTCAGCAAAATTTCAAATAGCTTTTCAATATGCGTGTTCATGAATATGATAGAGAGATGAATACAGTGCTTGAGCCGAAGGCCATGCCTAATTTCGTCGAGACAGACTACATCAGGGATATTACAAACCGTGGTCTTACCTATATGAAAGCAGGATTTCCTGTTCATTTCAGAGGCCCATCGGGAACTGGAAAAACTACCGTTGCCTTGCATCTGGCAAGTAAGATAGGGAGGCCAGTGGTCATTATTCATGGTGATTCTGAATACAAAACATCAGATCTCATCGGAAGTGAACAGGGATACAAGTATAGAAGGTTAGATGATAATTTTATTCACTCTGTACATAAGTTAGAAGAGGATATGACAAAGCAATGGGTCAACAATCGGTTGACCATTGCTATTAAAAAAGGATTTACATTAGTCTATGACGAATTTACACGTTCACGTCCAGAAGCTAATAATGTTCTTCTTCCTATTCTTCAAGAAAAGATGTTAAGTACCTCTTCATCAAATGAAGATGAGTATTATATGAAAGTACATCCGGAATTCAGAGCAATATTCACCTCTAACCCTGAAGAATATGCCGGAGTTAACAGGACTCAGGATGCGCTCAGAGATAGAATGGTTACGATGGATCTGGATTATTTTGATTACGAGACTGAATTGATGATCACTCATTCAAAATCTGGCATGTTGTTTGAAGATGCCGAAAAAATTGTTAAAATTGTAAGAGGTTTGCGTGAATCCGGTAAAACGGAGTTTGATCCTACAATCCGTGGCTCGATTATGATTGCCAAGACCTTGAATGTCCTTAATGCAAGGCCTGATAAGAATAATGAGCAATTTAAAAAAGTTTGTCAGGATATTTTAACATCAGAGACGAGCCGTGTTGGATCAAAGACAAATCAGGAAAGAGTCCGAAGTATTGTCAATGAGCTCATTGAGTTACATTCATAACGATATCAACCATAATCAGGCAATATATTATGAGGATATATAATGCAAAAAAAGGGGTTAATAATATTAAAACCCTGCAAACGGTCACTTCATTATCTAGTAAGGAACAAGGAACAGCTGATTTTCTTAATTTATATATGCTTGAAAAAGAAAAACAGCGTTTAATGAGTGAAGAGATAAAAATATTGCGTAGACTTGATTTTGTTCACAATAGGCTGAAAATAATTCAGAATATTTATGAACATAATTCTCATTTACTTCAAAATAAAAACTATCAACAGAATCAATATGACGAAGATAATGTAAGGACAGGATTCACAACAATGCAAATAGAGTACTAAATTATAGCATCATGCCTGAATTAAAACATGCTGTTAATGCGACAGGCCTTGCCGATATACTTGAAAGAGTTCTCGATAAAGGTATTGTAATAGCTGGAGATATTAAGATACAGATTGCTGATATTGATTTGTTGACAATTAAAATCAGGCTCTTGATTGCATCTGTAGACAAAGCTATGGAGATGGGTATAAACTGGTGGCAGGAAGACCCATATCTTTCAACGACAGCAAAAGAAAAAGAACAAGAACAAAAACAGTTACAGGATGATTTGCAGCAGCGCTTGGAAAAACTCGAAGCAATGAATAAGATAAAATAATGGGGTATGCCATGAAAAACGATAAGAATAGTAGCGGTAAAGGTGAATCAGAAGCGGAATTCGATTTTTTAGGTCTTGGAGGCCTTTTTAAGGGGATAGAAAAATTGGTGGATCTTGCAGGCAAACTTGAACAGAGCGGTACAGTAAATCGTGAAGGAGAGATCAATTTAGATCATTTAAAACAAGGAATGAAGGGTGTCTACGGATTTACTATCAAGTCGGCTATTGGCGGCACTCCTAAAGTAGAAACTTTTGGAAATATTGTCAAAACACCTCAAGGGCCTAAGGTTAATGAAGAGCGTGAACCTATAACCGATATATTTGATGAGTCGGATGAAGTTGTAATTATTGCTGAAATGCCTGGTATTGAGGAAACAGATATTGTTATAGATCTACATGACGATATCCTTGAGATATCAACAAAAAATGCGAAAAAGAGTTATAGAAAGGAGCTTTTGTTACCTATTAAAGCTGTAGATAATACTTGTCAACAAAAATATACTAATGGCATTCTTGAAATAAGAATTAAAAAATAACACAATGCCGCTGACGGGTTTAGAGAGTAAAGACCTTATAATGATCATATTTGGCGGGAAGGGCGGTGTTGGAAAAACGAGTTGTTCTGTTGCCTGTGCTATCGGTTTGGCTGAAAAATTTAAAACATTAGTGATTTCTACTGATCCGGCACACTCAGTTTCGGATAGTCTTTGTCAGCACATAGGGTTCAGACTACAGACCGTTCAGAAGGTCATGAACCTTACTGCAATTGAGATATCTGCAGACAAGGCATTTCAGCAGTTTAAAGAAGAGCATGAAAATGAACTGATAAAACTATTCGATACATCAACAAATTTCGATGCAGAAGATATTCAGCAGATGATGAGTCTTTCAATACCGGGTATTGATGAAGTCATGAGTTTTAAGATCATCATTGATCTGATAGAAGAGAATAATTATGAAAAGTACGTTGTTGATACGGCTCCTACTGGCCACGCATTGCGACTCTTGTCATCTCCAGAGCTTTTAGATGAGTGGATTAAGATGGCGGCAAAAATGAGGTGGAAGTATCGTTATATGATTGAATCGTTTTCTGGCGATTACAAGGAGGATGAGGCCGATGTCATGCTGCTGAATCTAAAAAAAACAGTAAAACGTATAGCAGCACTTTTCAGCAGCAGACAAAAATGTGAATTCATTCCCGTTTGTATTCCTGAGGATATGGCTATTATGGAGACGGAGAGACTGTTGAAAGAGCTTCAGCACTTTAAGATTACTTCACGCCAGATGATTATGAATAATGTTATGGAGTCAGATGAATCTGGATTTTGCCGGCAAAGAAAGGCGGCTCAGTCAAAGTACATACTCAAGGCAGCTGATGTTTTTAAACAATTACAGGTAGTGACTGTTCCTGTATTCCCTGAAGAAATTAAGGGAGTGCTAGCATTGATGAAGTTAAAAGAAGTGCTTTTTGATAGATAGCGACATAAATGAGGAATGCGTAATGAGCAAAGAAGAGTTAGTTTTGAAAGTAAAAGAGGCGATTGTCAAGGATGTAGGAAGAGCGATTGCCAGAATTGATCCTCAAGATATGTCTCATCTCTGTTTAGAGTCTGGTGACATCGTCATGATCGAAGGCAAGCGTCCTACCCCTGTAAAAATACTTCCCTCCTACCCCGAAGACAGAAACAAGGGGGTTATTCAGATTGATGGAATAACCCGTGAGAATGCCAGCGTCGGAATAGATGAAAAAGTAATAATAAAAAAAACATCATTTCGCCAGGCTTCAAAAATAAAGCTAAAGCCAGTAACAAAATCCAGCACACTGGTAAGGGCTGACGATGCTAGATATATTGGTTCACTTATTAATGGCTTGCCAGTCACAAAAGGCGATAAAATAAAGGCAACTCTTTTCGGTTCCCGCTCAATATACTATACAATTACCTCAACAGCTCCTGATGGAGTTGTGCTGATACATCCGGATACGTCGATTCAGCTTGAGTCATCAAAACAGAACGAGGAAAGATCCAATAAGGTAACGTATGAGGACATAGGGGGACTCGGTAATCAGGTGCAGCGAATTCGCGAAATGATTGAATTACCCCTTAAATACCCTGAAATATTTGAAAGACTGGGCGTTGAACCACCCAAAGGTGTCTTTTTGTATGGCCCTCCGGGTACTGGCAAAACATTGATTGTTAGAGCAGTTGCTCAGGAGACAGATGCATACTTTATCAATATTTCCGGCCCTGAGATTATGGGCAAGTATTATGGCGAAAGCGAAGCCAGGGTGCGTAATATCTTTGCAGAGGCTCAGGCTCATGCGCCATCAATCATTTTTATTGATGAAATAGATGCCATCGCTCCTAAGAGAGAGGATATGGGCGGTGAAAAGCAAGTGGAAAAAAGGGTAGTAGCTCAACTCCTGTCATTGATGGACGGATTGGAGTCAAGAGGTAAAGTCATTGTCATTGGGGCAACCAATATACCCAATTCTATTGATCCTGCACTGAGAAGACCTGGCCGTTTTGATCGTGAGATATCCATTTCAATTCCCGATAAAAAGGGAAGACTTGAAATCCTTCATATCCATACAAGGGGCATACCCTTGTCAGAAGATGTCGATATGTCGAAAATAGCTGATATTACGCACGGGTTTGTTGGTGCTGATTTAGAAGCACTTGCGCGTGAAGCAGCTATGACAGCGTTGAGAAAAATTCTTCCAAAGATTAACTTTGAAATATCTGAGATTCCATACGAACTTCTCATGCAGTTGGAAGTTACAATGGACAACTTTATGGATGCAATGAAGGAAGTTGAACCATCTGCTATAAGAGAAGTATTTGTGGAGGTGCCTGATGTTAAGTGGGAAGATGTAGGTGGGCTTGAAGAAATCAAGCAGGCCTTGAAAGAAACTGTGGAATGGCCTTTAAAGTATGCTGAACTCTTTAAAAAAACAGATACAAAACCCCCGAAAGGAATAATTCTTTATGGTAAGCCTGGTACGGGTAAAACATACCTGGCAAAAGCTCTCGCGAGTGAAAGTGGCGTAAATTTTATCTCGGTTAAAGGGCCGCAGATACTCAGTCGTTTTATTGGCGAATCTGAAAAGGGTGTCCGTGAGCTCTTCAGGCTTGCAAAACAGTCAGCACCGACGATCCTTTTCCTTGATGAAATAGACAGTCTCACACCACGCAGAAGGAATGATGGAACGGAATCAGGGGTTATCGAAAGGGTGATCAGTCAATTTCTTACAGAGATGGATGGTATTGAAGAGCTGAAAGGAGTTACAGTACTAGCAGCAACAAACAGGATTGATATTATTGATCCTGCATTATTGCGTTCAGGAAGATTTGATCTTATGTTTGAAGTTCCATTACCCGATAATAAGACGAGAGAGCAGATTTTTAAGATTCATACAAAAAACATGCCACTTGGATCTGATGTAAACTTGACACTTTTGGCTGGAAAAGTAGAAAATATGACTGGTGCTGATATACAGTTTATTTGTCAAAAAGCAAAGATGTGTGCTATTCGTGAAATTATAGATAAAAACGATTCTTCAGAAAACGCAGAAATTTATATTCTTGAAAAGCACTTCGAAGAGGCAATACAAGTTGTATTGCTTCAAAACGGGATATTCTAAATAAGTAATGAATGAATAATCAAGGTATATATATCTATGGGTTTGTTCCTGATAATTGTATAGATAATGTTAAAAGTCTATTGTTGGAATCTGGAATATACTCAATAGAATACGGTGATATTTCTGCGCTTGTCTCAGATACAACTATCAATAAAATTGAATATTTGAATAGGGATGAGCTCGCACATCTGCTTGTTGATCATCAACAAAAGATAGAAAAAATAATGAATAGCGGCTGTTCTAAAATTATACCAATGAAACTCGGTACAGTAGTTAGTTCAGGGAATGATGTGATTAAAATAATAAAAAATGGATTTAATCTGCTTAATCAGACTTTTGAGAGTATAGATGGAGTCGAGGAAATAGATGTGGCAGTTGTTTGGAGTAATTTCGCTGATGTTATTGCGGGAATATCAGAAAAGCCACAAATAAGACATATGAAGGAGAGTATAGCTGACAAAGAAAGTCCTGATCCTGTGGATAGTATTAATATTGGTAAAATGATTAAAGAAAAAATTGATCATAAAAATAATAAAGTAAATATTGATATTGTTAATTCCTTGATGTCATTTTGTGTTGATTTGAAAAAGCACGATACAATGAATGATGAGATGCCTGTAAATTGCGCCTTCCTTGTAAAAAAAGAAAATCGAAATCAATTTATGGAAATGATTGATAAACTTGATATAAAGTATTCTGATAAATTGAATTTTAAGATAGTTGGCCCTCTTCCTTGTTATAGTTTTTATACCATTGAAAGTAAAATTATAAAGAAAGATGATATAGAGCATGCTAAAAAATTACTTGATATTGATTTATTAAATTCTGAATATGATCTTAAAAAAGCATATCGAATTAAAGCATCATTAACTCATCCGGATAAAATAATTGATTCTAAAGAAGAGAATGCGGATAATTTTATCGAGGCAAATAATGCGTATAAACTACTGCTTGATTATTCAAGTATTATAAATAAATCGCCTGAAACTGTATTATCAGAGCCATTATACCTTGTTAAAATTAAAAACTGATATGCAAAAAGATGGTAAATATGTTTATTGTATAATTGCAACAAGCTATGAATGCAATTTTGGACCTATAGGAATAGGTGGTAGAGGCGATTTGGTTAATTCTATTGGATTTGATGGTTTAAGTATGGTTGTGAGTGATCATCCTCTCAATCATTTTGTTTTAAATCCAGAAAACATTCTTGCTCATCAAAAAGTAATAGAAGCGGTAATGAGCCTGTTTAATAGTGTTATCCCTGTCAGGTTTGGTACTGTTGCTGCAACTCCAGATGAAATACGCAATCTGTTAGATAGACGATATAGTGAATTATCTGAACTTCTTGAACGTTTCGAAAATAAAGTTGAATATAATATTAAGGGATCCTGGCGAAATATGGGGGTTGTCTATAAGGAGATCGATAAAGAAAATAAAGAGCTGAAAAAGTTAAGGAGCAAAATAGAGAATCTAAATGATGAGAAAAAAAGAAATATATTGATAGAAGAAGCAGGACATTTTATTGAAGAAGCAGTACAAAAAAAGAAAGAGATTGAAACTGAAGAAATTATAACGGCTTTTCGTAAAACTGTAGTTGCCTATAAAAATAATAGGACTACAGGTGAAGCAATGTTCATGAATACAGCATTTTTAATAAATAAAGGTCGAGAAGTTGAATTTGATAATATTTTGACAGCACTCGGAGAAAGATTTAAGGATAGAAGTGACTATTATTGTACTGGGCCTTTGCCAATATTTAATTTTATTGACTTACGCATCCTTCCGGAAAAATGGGAACTTTAAATCAACAGTCTATTAAACAAGATATGGGTACAGATCTTGTAAAAGAAGGAAAATACATATACTGTATTATTCGTAATAGCTGTGATATTAATTTTGGGGGGATTGGTATAGGAGTTCGACATGACGCCGTTTATGGAGTTGCGTATAGAGATATATGTGCTGTAGTCAGTTCTTCACCTGTTGTTCAATATGAGGCAAGACGTGCAAACATGATTGCACATCAAAGGGTTCTTGAAGAAGTGATGAAGAAGTTTAATGTATTGCCAGTTAGATTTTCAACAATTTCACCACACGATAACGATGAGGCAATAATTCGTATACTGACCGAAGAATATGCAAGGCTTGATGAATTGCTTAATAAAATGAAAGGGAAGAAAGAGTTGGGTCTTAAAGTAATGGCTATTGAAACAAAGATATATGAATATATTATTCTTAAATATGATAACATAAGATCACTTAGAGATAAACTGATCAATCAACCACCAGATAAAATTCACTACAAACGCATTAAAATAGGTGAAATGGTTGCAGATGCCCTCAAAGAAGAAATTGAAAGTTTTAAAAATCAGATTCTTGATACGTTGAATCAAATAGCTGATGATGTTAAGATTACTGATAATTATGGAGATCTCATGATACTTAATGCTGCTTTTCTTATAAAAGAAATAAATGAATCTCTTTTTGATGCTGCTGTTAATAATCTCGATAAAAAATATGGAGATATTATGACATTTAAATATGTTGGCACGTTGCCACCATATAATTTTGTTAATCTATCGATTAATACGAAAGGAGACTAACATTTTTATTTTAGATGATATATTGTTTGCGCCATTAAACGGGCTTATATTTGTAGCAAAAAAAATTAATGATGTTGTTGAGAAAGAGACATCAGATGAAGGGACTGTGAAAGAAAGGCTTATGGCACTGCAGCTTAGATTTGAATTGGATGAAATAAATGAAGAAGAATATGACAGGGAAGAGGATGACCTTCTCCGAAAACTTGAGCAAATCAGAGTAGACAAGCAAAGTCGTTGAGTATTTACAAGACAGACCTGCAATGGTATATCTGTATTCCTAATTGAATCATCGGAGAATATTATGAGTAAAGTAATCGAGGTCAGAAATGCTGTCATTAGATTTCTGAAAGAAAATATTGAAACAGATGATGTGACAGTCATTAGAGTTGAAAAAACAGGAGAAACGTGGAAAACCGTTGCGGAGGTTTATGAGGAAGATTCATTTTTAAAATCAATGAATCTTCCCCCAAAAAAAGTAAGGTTATTTTACTCGGTTGTCGTTGACTCTAAAATAGAAATAATTTCATTTACAAGACTGACTTCATATGATGATTCAGAAAGTGAAAATAATTAATTATTATTACTAATACCGTGAATTTAGATCAAAACAATCTGATATATCTCTATTGCCTGACGGCTTCACCATACGTGCAAATTAATCTCACAGAGGATTTAAATATATATAGCATAGAAAGTAATAGGCTGTTTATAACAGTTAAGAATGTGTCAGAAAATGAATTTTCCGAAGATAATATTAAGAAAAATTTATCAAATGAAGCTTGGCTTGATAAACAGGTTAGAGATCATATTTCCGTGATAGGTAAAATAATGGAGACAGAAACAGTCTTGCCTTTTAATTTTGGTACAATATATAAATCCGAGGAAAGCCTTAAACAGTTTGTAGATAAATATCATGTTGATTTTTTCAAAACCCTGAAATATCTTGAGAATAAAGAAGAGTGGTCAGTAAAGATATATTGTGATAAAATAAAAATAATAGAAAATATAAGTATTCTAAGTAAAAATATTTCAGATATTGAGTCTCAGATAATATCAAGTTCGCCTGGAAAATCTTATATTTTGGGTAAGAAAAAAAATGAAATTATTGCCAAGGAAATAAATGATATATATAATAGTTGTTCCAGGCAAATATTTACCAAACTTAAAACGGTAGGAGAGGAGTATAGGTTAAATACTCTTCTTTCAAACGACGTATCAGGCAGAGACGAAGATATGATTGTAAATGCTACATTCCTGATAAAAAATGAAAATATTGAAAACCTTGAAAACATATCGGATCAATTAATTATTGAATATAAAAATATTGGTTTGATTCTTGAACTTACAGGCCCTTGGCCTCCGTATACATTTATCAAATTAACTAATTAATATGCAAAATGACTTCTACGACATAAATAAAGAAATTACAATTTTAGATGCTCTTGATCGTGTTTTAACCAAAGGAGTTGTCATAACTGGTGATATTGTTATTTCAGTAGCAGATATAGATCTGATATATGTCGGTTTGAGGGTTTTACTTAGTTCAGTTGAAACAATGAAGAAGAATCAGCGATTAATTGATATATCATAATTATATATTTCTTATGTCTTTGATTATATATGCTTTGATTCAAAATGGACAAAAAAATAGTTCTATAAAAAAATGTATTGATACTTTTTCTGAGGAAATAGAAATAAACTTAAAAATAATTAATTATAAGGAACTCTCAGCTGTATTCTCAGTTGAAGTTCAAAAAGTTGAGAAAGCGGATAAGGCTGATTTTATTAAATATGCTGAAATTATTGATAAGATATCAAAAACATGTACACTATTGCCCATGAGATATGGATCTCTTGTTACCTCATACGATGATTTATATGCATTATTGGATAAAAATTACAGCGCATTTCTTGAGAGTATACATAAGATAAATGGTAAGGAAGAGTATTCTGTAAAGGTACTTTTCTCTTCAAAAAACCAAGATAATATTATAAACAATAATCTTGGCGATGTCTCACTTAAAGTGCCGAATATATTAATGGGTACTTCAGACAGTAAGCAATATTTATTGGAAAAATATAAAAAACATACCATAGAAGAACGTCGCAATAAATATATAGAAAAGCTTAAATTATCTTTCCTTGATGAAGTTCGTAAGTTGACTGAATGTGTTGAATTTAATAAAACGCTTACATCTGCATTTATTATAGATGCTGTTGTTTTGATTGAAAAGTATAAAAAAGAAAAACTTCTTGAAGGTATAGACAATCTTCGAAAAATGTATCCTGAAAATAATATAATCATCACCGGTCCTTGGCCCCCATATAATTTTGTTAACATTAATATTCAGTAGACATGGATGAAAACAAAATTATATTTTCTTCCGGTTCTATAGGTGAAATCAAAGAGGAACTGGAAAAAATTCAATACGGTAATCAAGGAAGAATAAATGCAACACCTGAAAATGTCGAATCAGGTTTGGCTAAACTTGTCTTGACTCTTATTGAATTGATAAGAAAGTTGATGGAAAAACAAGCAATGCGTAGAATTGAAGGTGATTCCTTGACTGAAGAAGAAATTGAAAACCTTGGTGAGACACTTATGAAACTTGAAAATAAAATGGATGAATTAAAAAAAATATTTAATCTTACAGATAAGGATTTAAACCTTAATCTTGGCCCATTAGGTGATTTGATATAAGTTATTCGGCCTCTCTTTTTACTATATTAATTCCGTATTTCTTTATTTTTCTGATAAGAACATGACGGCTTATACCAAGAAAATTAGCAGCTAAAGATTGATTATATTTTGCATCATCCAGAGCTTTTCGAATATGTTCAATTTCATGTTGAACAAGTTTCACACCACTAACATCATTTATAGGTAATTTATTATTATGTTCGGGTAAACTAAAATCATCTGCTTTAAGTGAGTTACCACTACAGAGGATAATAGCCCTTTCAGTCATATTTCTCAACTCTCTTACATTTCCAGGAAAACTATAGCAAACAAGTTTTTTAAATACATCATCAGAGATATTCTTAATGGGTTTATTGATTTTTTTGGAAAATTCTTCTGTGAAATCAATAAGTAAAGGGACAATATCTTCAGTTCGTTCCCTGAGAGGAGGAATATGAATATGCAGAGTGTTGAGTCGGTGAAGCAGGTCCAGTCTGAATTTCTTTTCTTCTACAAGACGATCAAGGTCAATATTTGTTGCAGAAATTACTCTAAAAGTTGTGTTTTTTAACTTTGTATCACCTACCCGCGTTATTACTTTCTCTTCAATCGCACGCAATATTTTTGATTGAAAAATAATAGGCATATCAGCTATTTCATCAAGAAAAAGAGTGCCTTCATTACAAAGTTCAAATAATCCTTTTTTATCACATACTGCGCCAGTAAATGCACCTTTTTTATGACCAAAAAATTCACTTTCCATGAGAGTCTCAGTTATTGCACTGCAGTTAATAGCGCCAAAATAGTTCTCACTTTTTGGTCCCATATAGTGAATTATTCGAGCAATAATCTCTTTGCCTGTTCCGCTCTCACCGGTTATCAGGACGTTAACATCAGGATATTGTGAGGCTGTTTTGGCGAGTTCAAAACTTTTCATGATCTGCGGACTATTTCCAATCACATGACGACCTATTGACGCTTGAATATTTTTAGTAATCAAGGAGTGTTTTTCTTCCATGTGCGCCAGCTTTTGCTGCATGGAAAGATACTTTTGTGTGCGTTCGATAGCTATTTGTAAATCTATAAACCTTAAGGGTTTACGCATATAGTCAAAAGCCCCAAGCCTTATCGCCACAATGACGGTATCCATATCGCCATGTGCCGATACCATAATAACTTCCATGTTTGGGTACAGGGATTTTACTTTTTTTAAAACATCCAATCCATTTGCTCCCGGCAGTCGAATATCAAGAATAAGCAGATCAATTTCATTTTGGCTTAATATCTCATATCCATCCCTGACGGTGTTTGCCGAATAAGAGATGAATCCTGCATTTTCAAAATAATCTTTAAGTTCTTCTGTGAAATCAATCTCATCATCGAGTATAAGAACATTAATTATGCTATAATTTTTCATTATGCCCTTTGTTTGGAAGTGTAATTATTACTGATGTACCTTTCATAGGAGTACTCTCAATTTTAAGAGTTCCATTCATCTCCTTAATTATACCATAACAGATTGACAGGCCAAGACCGGTACCCTTTCCTTCATCCTTTGTAGAAAAAAACGGGTTCATTATATTTTCCTTAAGATTCTCGGTTATACCTATTCCATTATCTTTAACAATAATTATTACAGACCCTATGGTATTGAATGCACGTATATCTACATTCATATCATAGTCTAACTGTGTTATATTCTTTTTTTCTTCAATTGCATCGGCAGCATTTTTTAATAAATTTAAAATTACTTCTTCAAATCTATATATATTCCCATTAACTAATAAGTTATTGTTTTCAGGAAAAAAATTTAATTTTATAAACTTGTTTTTATATTTCTCTGAAACCATTTTTATCGCATTTCTTATGCTTTTATTAATGTTGATAATAGAGGAGATATAGCTTTTATCGGATCTTGAAAAAAGCCTGATATTATCTATAATGCTTTGTACTCTTAAAATATTTTCAAATATCCTTGCTGAGTTTATTTTAATTGACTTTTTACTTGCCCAGTTATCCTTTTCAGACTCCATTACAATTTTTTCAATAATTAAGCCTATATTGTTTATTGGTTGGTAGATTTCGTGGGCAATACCTGAAGCCATTTCACCTAAACTAATCAGTCTTTTTGCTTGAAAAAGTTCACTTTCAATTATTTTACGCTGTGAGATATCTCGTATAATAATCATATATGCAGATGGTGCTCCATTTTCATCTTGAATTAAAGCGGCGCTTATTTCTGCAGAGTATACTGAAGTGTTTTTTTTCTTTAAAATTATTTCCTTGTTTTGTATGAGACCTTCATGAAGTGTAGTTGCAAATATTTCATTTATTATTGCATTATTATCTGAATAAACAATTGTTGAAAAAGGCATTCCTATAAGGTCAGTTTTATTGTTGGTTCCATAAAGTTCCAGCCCAATATCAGAAATACTGGTTATAACTTTTTCAAGATTAGTTGTTATAATGCTGTCTGGTGAGGCCGTAATTAATGTTTGGTATTTTATATCTAATTGACGACGCGTTTCGGCTTCCTTATTTATTTCATTGATTTCTGTAATAAAAACTGCGATGGATGCTATTATTTTATCTTTACTAAAGCAAGGAAAAGCGGAAATATTATAAATACACTTTTCGCGCTTATTGTCATGATAATTGGTTTTAACGCATTCATCTTTAAAATAAGTTGGTTCACCAGTATTAAAAACTAATTCAAATCTTGATTTTCTGTATTCTGCAACTTCCGATGAAAAAAGTTTATAAAAATTTTCATTTGATATTGTTATTAAATCTTTACTGTAATTTGATATAAATTCCTTATTAGCATCAAGTATCCTTCCATTTAAAGCAATAATACATACCGGTTCAGTGCTTAACGTTAAAATAGTATTAAGGTTATCTGTATTTATTTGAATAGAGATATCATCATTTTTATATTCTGTAATATCAATGCTGACACCCATGTATCGATTAATATTTCCATCATTATTAAGCTCCGGAAATCCTTGATTCAACAGTAATCTCAAGCTTCCATCTGGTTTAAAGACATGAGATACCACATTAAACTTTTCTTTTTTATCAATTGCAGTTTGTATAATATTTTCCGTCAATTCTCTATCACCAGGTACAATAGACTCACGCCATGCTTTAAAAGTTGTTTCACCTGAATACATATGTAGCCCATACAGTGTACGGAGTTCATCATACCAATTCATTTTACCATTATTGATATTCCACTCCCAAATACCAGCATCAATAGCTTTTAATGGTACAAATAAAGCCACGACATAATCTTTTTGCGGGCTGTAGACAGTAATATCAAACCACTTATTTTTTTCATGCATATAAAACTCAAAACGCTCTGAGGTTCCATGTTGTGCTATTCGTCCAAATTTTATCAAAAGATCAGGATAAGATTGTATAAATTCAGGAAGAACCTCAGACATTCTTTTGCCTTCAATAGTATCGAATCCTGTTATTCTTTTATAATTCTGGTTGACAACTTCATGAATGAAATCAACAGCATGACCATTATCGTAAATCATCCTGCAATAAGCATATCCGTTGGTCGTATTATTGAACAGGTTCCGATATCTGGCCTTCTTTTCAAGGAGTTCCTTTTCAGATGGATTAAGCGTTGTCATGTTTACAGATACAAACAGTAACTTCTCTATCTCTTCAGAAAGAGAAGGGACTGGATAGATGGTATGAAGGTAGATATCCTTTTCAAGTTCAGTTTCAAATGCACCTATAGCCTTTGTGCGTAAAACCTCATCAACCTTGTTTTTTCCAACTACTGCAATTGTCGATGGGAATACATTGAATACTGATGTGCCGTAGAGATCCTCATTTTCAATACAAAATTTTTTGTTGAATGCATCATTGGCAGAAAGGATTCTCCCTTCTCGATCAATAAGAATAACAGGGTCAGGAAATGTATTCAACAGAGCAGAGATTGAGCTGTCGACGATCTTTTTTATTGACGTTGATCCATCCCGAAAAATGAAGGCAGTTCCAGCGATCCTCTCCTGCTCATCAAGAAGGGGAATAATCTCTCCAGTCACCAGTTTTTCTGCAGAACAATATCCTACAAAAAAGGTATCAGACCCTATGCGGCTTACCTTATTTTCAGCCAGGGTTTTCTTAACGCTCTGTCCTATGAGGTCTCTTAGATGTTGACTCAGAGTGGGGAAAACGGCATCAATCGGCTTACCTGCAGCATTGTTCTGACTCATTCCAATAAAATATTCCGCCCGCTTGTTCAAATAGCTTACGAATCCGAGGTTATCGGTGATGATGACACTCTCCTCAATGTTATTCAGAATATTGATACAGGGCGTATTGATTACACTGGATGTTTTTTCCATATCGGTAATGAATGGTACCATCAATGTTCTCCTTAAGCCTTAAGATTCAGTAGTTTATTACCATGCAGGGAGTGAACCCTCAGAAAGTGAGTACGATTACTTTATGGTACAGCTGAACAAAAAGAACAAGATCGGAGAGGTGAACTCTCAAATACGCAGTTTATGGAATATCTGCTTTTCTATGTAGTATAACTATAATTTTCTGCGCAAAGTTCATGTAATATATACTTTTTGACATAGTAGGATATGTTCGAAAAAATAACGTATAATATACAGTGAATACATGTATTATAATAACTTATGGGGATCGCTCTTCCTGCAGTTTCCAGAAGCGGAAACAATTTCTCTTCCAGAAACTGACAGAAATATGAGAAGATCTACTTCGGCTGGAACTCGGGATGCCCTGTTTGCCAAAGTCCGAAACTGAGGACGTCAGCAAGGGTTTCAAACTCTTTTGTTTTACTGTTTCCCATACCGTGACCGGCTTTATCATCGGCAAAAAAGAGAATGGGTTTGTTTGAGCTGTTTGCTTGCTTCAGTCGTGCAGCAAACTTTGCCGGTTGCCACGCAATCACTCTTGGGTCGTTCAGTCCAGTGGTGACAAGCGTTGCAGGGTAGGCTGCATGATCCCTGATGCTGAGGTAAGGATCCATTGCTATGAGTGCCATGCACTCTTCACGGTTTTTAACGGAGCCGAACTCAGGCACGTTTACCGGTCCGTTGGGACTCTCTTCGCCTCTTAGCGGATTCATTGCACCGACTTGGGCAATAACTGCGGCAAAGAGATCTGGCCGTTCAGTCAACGCCTTGCCGACCAGAATTCCTCCGGCACTTGCACCGTTTATCGTAATTTTACCCGGTCCGGTATATCCCTTTTTTTCAAGATATTCAGCGCAACTGATAAGATCTTTCCACGAATTTGGTTTTGTTGTTTTCATTCCTTCAGAGTGCCATGTGTCGCCGCACTCACCTCCGCCCCTGACATGAGCAAAGGCAAGGATGCCACCCTTATCTGTCCAGAGCAGCATTCCAGAACTGAAGAACGGGGTTATCGATTTTCCGTATGCTCCGTATCCGTATATCAATGTCGGGTTTTTGCTGTTTTTCACTAACCCTTTCTTATAGACCAGTGACAGTGGCACCAGAACACCGTCGTGCGAGGGGATCATCAGCTCCTCAACAACAAGGTCACGGTATTCCGGGTATTCAGCAGGGGATGAAAGGGTTTCCATGCTGAATGCGTTTTTCGCCGCATCGAATCGATACCTCCGGTAGTCGTTGCTCCACCCGGCAATAACCACCCAGAGATCAGAAAAGAGGAATCCTTTCGAAGTGAGGCCTATAGTACCGGCCTTGAAGGGGAGTGTCAGCTCTCTGGCTTTACCGTCTCCACTGGCTTTCCGGAACAGCTTTGCTTCCACACCGTTTAGGGATTGTGTGTAATAGAGGGCGTCCCTGGTAAGCGCGAATGAGGTCAGCATTGCCTGTTGGTCTTCCGGAACAACGGTTATTGCATTGCCAATGTCAGGGTTGCGGAGCGAGGTTTTTACAACCTTGAACCGCGATGCATTTTTTGGCGTATAGAGGTAGAGCTCATCTTTAGTGGCCGCAAAATCATGAACGTCATCCTCGGGAGCAAAGAGTTTTTTCCAGGGTATTTTTTTCTCTTGAAGCATGGCTGCCGGTGCATAATAGATGGTCAGCCGCGGGTCAACGTTGGAGACTATAGCAAAAAGGTATCCGCTCTTTCTGTCAAAATCAACGGACGGGATATCTTCACTTCTGATGTGCAGTTCGGGATTTGTCGCCTTTGAAAAGATTTCACGGTCGGAAGACGGGTTACTGCCGATATGGTGCAGAAAGGTTTTGCTGTCGTACTGCGGGTTCTGTCCAGGGTGATCCAGTGGCTGCAGGCGGTTGTAGAGAAACGCGCTCCCATCCTTGACCCAGGAGGGTGAGGCAAACCTGCACCGGTCAATTCTTTCCGGGTAAAGTTTTTTTGATGCGACATCCATGATCAACAGAATGCTGTCTTCAGATCCGTTTGCCGATACTGATATGACAATTTTCGATCCGTTTTCAGTGGACGAAACTCCATTGATGACATACTCTTTCCCGCTGCTTGCAAAAAAAGCCCGTGCATCGAACAGAAGCGTCTCTTTTCCCTTGAAGGTGTCGCGGAAAAAGAGCTTGCCGGTTTCGTCCGTCGGCGTCTGTTTAAGATAGAAATAACGGTTGCTGTCCGTGATGGTGAGGTTGTATACTTTCGACGCTTTACGTTTGTCGAAATCCTGCATTTTTTCAATGAGAGATGTTCGGCCGGGGATTCTCTGCAGGGTCGACTTTGCATTATCTGACTGCTCTTTGATCCACTTCTGTACCTCGGCGTTTTTAAGATTCTCCAGAGAGCGGAAGTTGTCTGTCACTTTTGTGCCAAAGTACTCTTCCACAACAGGCGACGAAGGCGGAAGAGAACGTCGTGCTGGCGGGATATTCTGTTCTGCACCTGCCGCCATGATTGGCGCGAGCAGAATAAGTGCGGTGAAAAGAGCTATGGAGTGCTTTGTCGTCATAATGCCTGGGTATACGGATATGAATAGAAATGAATAATGAGGATACTCTTATCATTGAAAAAAAGCAAGCCATGAAGGGGAAAGAGAGAGTGCCTGACTTTTAGAGAGAGGCCTGAGTGACAGCAGAGCGGATTTTCCCCAGAGCATTCAGCATATCCTCAGGCATTGGAGCTGTGAACGTCAGTGGCTCATGGCTGATGGGCTGATGAAATGAGAGAGTCTCTGCGTGCAGAGCCTGACGCGGCAGCAGTTCAAGCAGGTTTTTAACAAAACTTTCGCTCCTGCTGAAAGGAAGAGTGCGAACTGAAGCGCCACCATACGTTTCGTCACCAAGGATCTGATGGCCGAGGTGCTGCATGTGTGCCCTGATCTGATGTGTCCGCCCGGTGTGGAGCGTGAGAGAGAGCACCGAAAACCAGTGTAGATCTTCACTGACAGAATAGTCCGTAATTGCTGTTTTGCCGTCTTTTCCTTCATACGGAAAGTTTGCCATGACCTTCCGGTCTTTTTTTGATCGCCCGATATTGGTTGTAATGGTGCCGGCCGCGATAGCGGGAACACCCCAGACAATGGCCTTGTATATTTTTACAACTTTGCGGTCAGCAAACTGCCGTGCAAGACGGTGCAGCGCAACAGGATTTTTTGCAACAATGATCAGTCCTGAAGTGTTCTTGTCGAGCCGGTGCACAATACCCGGGCGGAGTTCTGATTTGTCAAGTTCTTCTCCCTCTTTGCCGATATGGTGAAGAATGGCGTTAGCCAGTGTGCCTGTCCAGTTTCCGAAAGCCGGGTGCACCACCATACCGGGTTTCTTGTTGATAACCATCAGATCCTCATCTTCATAAATTATATCTATCGGAATATCTTCCGCAGCGAGTTCCGGTGCAGGTGGCCGCAGCATGGTATACTGTATCAGATCGCACGATTTTATGCGGTAATTGGATTTAACCGCTTTTTCATTCACCAGGACACGTCCCTCTTCTATAGCCTCCTGAACCTTGTTGCGAGTGGCATTTTCAACCTGCTGCGTCAGGTACTGGTCGATACGCATTGAGGTCTGCATCTTGCTTACCTGAAGGGTAATTTTTTTCGGTTCAAGAGCCTCTTCATTCTGTCGCTCTGATTCGTTTTTTTCTGGCTGATTTTGCATTTTGTAACACTTGAATACTGCCAACAATACATTTCCGGATAGAGTATAATAAAACCATACCATATCTATGCATTCCATGCAAGAGTTGTCTGCGGAGCCCGGTATTACCTTCGATCTTGCCGTTATCGGTTCAGGCCCCGGAGGATATGAAGCTGCACTCAGGGCCGCCAAAGCCGGTATGAAAGTCTGTATAATCGAAAAAGCAGCATTGGGCGGCGTGTGCATCAACTGGGGCTGTATTCCTACCAAAGCCCTCCTCAGGAGCGCGGAGGTATTCGATCTGTTTAAAAAAGCAGACTCATTTGGTCTCAAGCTTCAGCCGGGGACTATTGATCTTGCAGAAGCCGTTAAACGCAGTCGCAATGTGGCACTGAAAATGTCCAAAGGTGTTGCGTTCATGCTTCGGCGTGCAGGTGTTGATGTTCGGCAGGGGGAGGCGGTCTTCAGCACACCGCACGATCTCGATATTTTTCGCGACGGCGTGCGTGTCGATGGTGTCAGTGCCCGTCATATCATTATAGCCTCAGGAGCGCATCCAAGAGCCCTGCCGGGTCTTGAGCCCGACGGAACCCGTATTATAACCAGCAGGGAAGCGCTTGCCCTCAAGTCAGTTCCTGCCTCAATGATTGTCGTTGGGGGTGGAGCTATCGGCGTTGAAATGGCATGGTTTTACGCAATGGCGGGGAGTGAGGTGACGCTGGTGGAGTTGATGCCCCGGCTGCTTCCGCTTGAAGATGAAGAGATTGCTGAAGTCCTGAAGCGCTCACTTCAGAAAGCAGGTATCACAGTTGTAACGAGCGCAAAACTGGAGAGTGTTTCGATAGAAGGGGATAAAGTGACTGCTCAACTTGTCTCCGAAGCAAACGACAGCCAACTGCTGACTGCCGACTATCTTCTCGTCGCTGTAGGGGTAAGCGCCAACATCACAGGCCTTGGCCTTGAAAATACCGGAGTAGAAACTTCACGCGGGTTTATTGTGACGGATAGTGTATGCAGAACTTCGGTCTCTCATATTTTTGCTATTGGTGATGTCCGTGGAGGCATGCTTCTTGCTCATAAGGCTTCAGCTGAAGCAGTTATTGCCGTCCATAGCATAGCGGGCATACCCTGTCACTCTCTGGATGACTCCTTGATTCCTCGATGTGTCTATGCCGAGCCTTCAGTTGCAAGCATCGGTCTCAGCGAAAAAGAGGCTGAAGATCGCGGTTATAAGGTTCGGGTCGGCCGTTCAATGTTTGCAGCCTCAGGCAAGGCGAATGCCTTTGGAAATCTGGAGGGGCTGGTAAAGCTTGTATTCAGCGCGGCTGATGGTCGTTTGCTTGGCGCCCACGTTGTGGGACATGGTGCGGTTGAGTTGATCGGGGAGCTCACGCTGGCGCGACGGCTTTCCGTGACCGCCGAAATTCTTGCCGGTACAATACACGCCCATCCGACCCTTTCGGAAACCATAAAAGAGGCAGCTGAAAATGCTCTGCAGGAGTAATGGGTAAATATGATCTATCTCCTGATAAAAAAAACGTCTCTTACTCTTGCCCAGTTTAGGAAAAGCATTTTCTATTGTCTTTCTAAAAGCATAAATTCAATGTCTATTATTGAAAATCTTTAAAACAGTAAGCCTTTTTCGGTGAATGCTTTTTCATGGTTCACGGGGTGAAGGTATCAACTAAACGATCAATTATGAGTCAGACTGAAACAGCTGCAAAAAAAACTGCTGCAAAGAAAACAGGTGCGGTGAAGGTAAAGGCTGATGCAACGGTTACAAAAGCTCCGGAAGCAAAAAAAGCAGCAAAACCTGCTGCCAAAAAGAAGTCAGGTCTTGCTTTTCCGTTTACAGCAATTGTAGGTCAGGAGGAAATGAAGCTCAGTCTGATCCTCAATATCATTGATCCGAGGATTGGCGGTGTGCTGGTCATGGGTCACAGAGGTACAGGAAAAAGTACCACTGTCCGGGCACTTGCCGAAGTGCTTCCTTTGATCGAAAGGGTAGAGGGCGATACCTATAACCGTACTCTTGAGCAGTATCTCGAAGCTGAAGATGGCAAAAAAGGAGCCAAGGCTCTTGACCCGGCTTCAATCAGGACTGAAAAAATTCCAGTTCCGGTTGTTGACCTTCCGCTTGGCGCTACCGAAGACCGTGTTTGCGGTACTATTGATATCGAACAGGCACTCACCAGCGGTGTAAAAGCATTTGAACCTGGTCTTCTTGCCCAGGCAAACCGCGGGTTCCTCTATATTGACGAGGTTAACCTGCTTGACGACCATCTTGTTGATGTTCTGCTCGACGTTGCCGCAAGCGGTAAAAACGTTGTAGAACGCGAAGGTATAAGTATTCGCCACCCTGCCCGTTTCGTTCTTGTAGGATCCGGCAACCCCGAGGAGGGAGAGCTTCGTCCTCAGCTTCTTGACCGTTTCGGACTCCATGCCCGTATCATCACTATTCTTGATATCGCAAAGAGAGTAGACATCGTCAAACGCCGCCGTGAGTTCGACGAAGATCCTGATGCCTTCATGAAAAAGTATAACCGCGAACAGCTGAAGCTTCAGAAAAAGATCCAGCAGGCAAAAGATCTGCTTCCTGAAGTTACCATGACAGATGCAGTCCTTACCGATATAGCAAGGCTCTGCATGAATCTTGGTATTGATGGTCACCGTGGTGAACTCACCATAACCCGAACCGCTTATGCACATGCCGCTTTCCGCGGGGAGACGGTTGTCACCATGAAGCACGTCAAAGAGATTGCAGGTCTCTGTCTTCGCCATCGTCTGCGCAAAGATCCTCTTGAAACCCTCGATGCCGGGGAGAAAATTGATCGCGAACTCGCTAAAGTCCTCGGAGAAGCAGAAGCAGTATAATGATAGCCTTTACCGATATTGTTGGAATGGATCTGGCCAAGCAGGCGCTCATGCTGCTGGCCGTTGATTCTGAACTTGGCGGAGTGGTTATTCCATCGGCCGTAGGGTCGGGAAAATCGACGATAGCCAGGGCCTTTGCCGATATTCTTCCCAAAGGCACCCCTTTTGTAGAACTGCCTCTTAACGTTACCGAAGATCGTCTGATTGGCGGTGTTGATCTGGAGGCAACTCTTGCCACCGGTATTCGCGTCGTCCAGCACGGAGTGCTTTCGAAGGCGAATGGCGGCGTTCTCTATGTCGACTCCATCAGTCTCCTCGACAGCTCAGCCGTGTCGCACATCATGGATGCTATTTCACGCGGCGAGGTTCTTGTCGAGCGTGAAGGGCTCAGTGAGGTGCATCCTGCAAAGTTCATGCTTGTGGGCACCTATGATCCAACTGACGGAGAGGTCCGGATGGGTCTGCTTGACAGGATCGGGATTATTGTTCCCTTTACTGCGCAGAACGACTACAGGGCACGCAAGAAAATCGTCAACATCGTCCTTGGCACGAGAGACGCAGAGGATACGAGCGACGAACTGAAAATGCTTTCCGGTCTTATCCAGGCCGCCCGAGAGCAGTTGCCGCACGTTTCGATAACCAGCGAACAGTTGCAGGCGCTGATACAGACTGCGATCAGTCTTGGTGTCGAGGGTAATCGTGTTGATATTTTTACAGTTCGTGCCGCCATAGCCAGCGCAGCACTTGCACAGCGCAGCGACGTTGAGGAAGAGGATATGAAGCTTGCCATCAAGCTCGTGCTTATTCCCCGAGCTACCCGCATGCCCGACAGGGAAGCTTCAGCAGACGAGATGCCCCCTCAGGAAGAGCCTCCCGAGGACGAAGAGCCCGAAGGCGAGGATGAAGAGGCACCAGCCGATACTCCGGATGCCGAAGCCGAAGAGGAGCAGAAAGAGACTCCCGACATGATTGAGGAACTGATGATGGATGCCATCGAAATGGAGCTTCCGGACAACATTCTCAATATCTCGCTCGCTTCGAAAAAGAAAACTACCACAGGAAGCCGTGGTGAAGCGCTCAACAATCGTCGAGGACGTTTTGTAAGAGCCCAGCCCGGTGAGATGCGTACCAATAAAGTTGCGCTGATTCCAACACTCATTTCAGCTGCCCCCTGGCAGGAGACCCGCCGGCGCGACAGCAAAATGGCCGGGAGAGCGAAAACAGCTCTTCTTATCACGAAAGATGATGTGAAAATCAAGCGCTTCCGCGACAAGTCCGGCACCCTCTTTATTTTCATGGTTGATGCCTCAGGCTCCATGGCACTGAATCGTATGCGCCAGGCCAAGGGTGCGGTAGCAAGCCTTCTGCAGAATGCCTATGTGCATCGCGATCAGGTTGCCCTTATCTCGTTCCGTGGAAAACAGGCCCAGGTTCTCCTGCCGCCCTCACAGAGCGTGGATCGCGCAAAACGCGAACTTGACGTCCTTCCCACAGGAGGCGGAACACCACTCGCTTCGGCACTCTACCTCGGATGGGAGACTGCCAAGCAGGCGAGAACGAAAGGTATTTCCCAGATCATGTTTGTGCTCATCACTGACGGACGAGGAAACATCGGTCTGCAGGCCACCTTTAACCCGGATGCTGAAAAGCTTCCGAAAGAAGAGCTTGAAAAGGAGATCGAAGCATTATCTCTTTCTATCCAGGCTGATGGTGTTGCTTCTATCGTCATCGATACCCAGATGAACTACCTTTCGAGGGGCGAAGCTCCAAAACTTGCCCAGAAGCTCGGTGGCCGCTACTTCTACCTGCCCAACGCAAAAGCCGAGCAGATCGTTGAAGCTGCACTGAGCTTTTAACTGCCCGAGGCCCTTCCTGCAGAATTCCGGGGAGGGCATTTTTCGGATTTCATCCCCTTCTTTTATACATTAGAGGTAGCTATATTTTTTATTTGTAAAAAAAGGAACCTCTAATTATTACCCACCGGTTACCATCATGTCTAATCGTCGTAAAGTAGTAGCTATTGTCGGACTTGAGCAGTACAACGCAGGCCTCTGGAAAAAGATTAAAGGGCTTCTTTCGAGCGAAGCCGACCTCATCCAGCTCAGTGATGTAGATCTCGAAAAACAGAACCCTGAAGCCGCGACAGCCATTCATGAAGCCGACTGTGTCTTCATGAGTATGATAAATTTCAAGGAACAGATCGACTGGTTCAAACTGCAGCTCGATCAGTCAACCAACGATAAAACAGTTTTTGTCTTCGAGTCAATGCCTGAAGCCATGGCACTGACCAAGGTGGGGAGCTATTCAGTAGGTGATGGAAAGGCCGGCATGCCGGATATGGTTAAAAAAATAGCCAATATGCTGGTGAAGGGGCGCGATGAAGATGCTCTCTATGGCTACATGAAGCTCATGAAAATCATGCGCACCATTCTGCCGCTTGTCCCTAACAAGGCAAAGGATTTCAAAAACTGGCTGCTGGTCTATTCATACTGGATGCAGCCGACGGCGGACAATATTGCCAACATGTTCCGCCTTATTCTTCGTGAATACTTTAATGAGCGCGTTACTGTCGGTGCCATTGTTGATGTGCCGAACATGGGTATCTATCACCCTGATGCCCCGGCATACTTCAAGGATATCAAGAGTTATAAAAACTGGCTGAAAAAACGCGGAATTAATATTGACAAGGGCCAGAAAATTGCCCTTTTGTTTTTCCGTAAGCACCTTCTTCAGGAAAAAACCTACATCGACAACACAATCCGTGCGTTCGAAAAGCGCGGAATCCATCTTTTTCCAGCCTTTGTGACCGGTGTTGAAGGTCATGTCCTTGTTCGTGACTGGTTGATAAAGGAGAATATTGACCTGCTTGTCAACATGATGGGCTTCGGCCTTGTGGGAGGCCCAGCAGGCTCCACCAAACCTGGAACAGCCGCTGAAGCGCGTCACGAGATCATGACAAAGCTCGACGTTCCCTATATAGTAGCACAGCCTCTGTTGACTCAGGGTTTTGAATCCTGGAAGGAGCTTGGTGTTTCTCCCATGCAGATGACTTTTACCTACGCTATTCCTGAAATGGATGGCGCGGTATGTCCAGTTGTTCTCGGGGCATTGCAGGATGGCAAGATAGAGACCGTTCCTGAGCGCATCGACCGTCTTACCGGACTGGTCTCCCAGTGGCTCCGTCTGCGTGCGGCGTCCAACCGGGATAAAAAGATTGCCTTTATTGTTTACGACTATCCTCCAGGGTTAGGCAAAAAAGCAAGTGCGGCACTGCTCGATGTTCCCAGAACGCTTTTTGCAGCCCTGCAGAGGCTGAAAAAAGAGGGATACAATGTCGGTACCCTGCCTGAAAGTTCCGATGCGCTCTTCCATGCGCTTGACAGGGCAACCGATCACCAGGTTCAGCAGAATAAACCCGATGCCCTTAAAGTCAGTTATGACACATTCAAGGAGCTGACTTCATCAAAAGAGCGTGAACGCATAGAAGACCGGTGGCAGAAGTTCCCCGGTGATATCGTTCCAATGGGAGATCAGGATGTTTTTGTCGGCGGCATACGGTTCGGCAATATCTTTATCGGCGTTCAGCCTCGCATCGGTATGCAGGGCGATCCCATGCGGCTTCTCTTCGACAAGGAAAATACGCCGCATCACCAGTATATAGCATTCTACCGCTGGATAAGCCGTGAGTTCAAGGCACATGCCATGGTGCATGTCGGTATGCATGGCTCAGTTGAGTGGATGCCCGGACTGCAGACGGGCTTAACTGGCGATTGCTGGCCTGATGCCCTTCTAGGCGAGGTTCCGCATATCTATATTTATCCGGTCAACAACCCGAGCGAATCGACTATAGCAAAACGCAGGGGACTGGCCACAATGGTATCCCATGTTGTTCCTCCGCTCTCACGCGCCGGTCTTTACAAGGAACTTCCAGCACTCAAGGATCTGCTCGTTGATTTCCGCGAACGATATCATAAAACTTCATTTGACGAGGAGGGAGATGTTTCAGGTATTGAAGAGGCTATCATGCAGAAAGCCGAACTTCTCAACCTTACTGACGATTGTCCGCGCCGGGAGAGTGAAGATTTCAGTGAATTTGTCAGCCGTCTCTATATCTATATTGCAGAACTTGAAAACCGTCTGATTTCCAATTCGCTTCATGTCTTCGGCGAAGCGAGTCCTCTTGAGTCACAGGTTATAACGATCACCGAAACACTCAAGAACAGGGGAGAAGAGGGCAAAACCCTGCCTTATATTCTTATGACAACGTCAGGCAAAAACGGCCACTACGACAGTTATGAGGAGCTGACCACCATGTCAAGAAAAGGTGATGAGGAGGCTATTCGACTTCGCGAGTGGGTTGAAAGTGCCTGCCGCAATTTTGTACAGCAGGTATTTTTTGATCACAAAAACGTTGCGCTGGTCTTTTCGTCGATCACTGGCGGCACAAAGCTCCCTTCTGAATATATGCCCTTCATAGATCAGCTGACCCAGGAAGGCGCCAAGCTTCTCTATGCCCTGCGCGACAATACCGGCGAAATGGAATCGCTTATGAGAGTTCTCAACGGGCGTTATATTTCATCCGGTCCCGGAGGCGATCTAGTGCGTGACGGTATCAATGTGCTGCCGTCAGGACGCAATATTCACTCCATCGATCCATGGAGAATCCCTTCTGTAATGGCCTTCAAGCGGGGTACGCTGATTGCCGACAGCATTATCAAGCGGCACCTCGAAGAAAATGAAGGACAATATCCAGAAACCATTGCCCAGGTGCTCTGGGGGCTCGACACCATCAAAACCAAGGGTGAGGCAGTTGCTGTCGTTATTCGACTGATGGGCGGTGAACCTGCCTACGATGCTTTTGGTAAAATCAGCCACTACAGCCTTGTTCCTCTTGAAAAGCTCGGCCGTCCGCGCGTTGATGTTCTTATGCAGCTCAGCCCGATTTTCCGCGATGCTTTTGGTCTTCTCATGGACCAGCTTGACCGCCTTATCAAGGATGCGGCCAGGGCTGATGAGCCGATAGAGATGAACTATATTAAAAAGCATGTTGACGAAGCTCTTGCGTCGGGTGCCGAGTTCGACAGCGCTACATCACGTCAGTTTACCCAGGCTCCCGGTGCTTACGGCACCTATGTCGATGATATGGTCGAAGACTCTGCATGGGACACGGAAAATGATCTTGACGATCTTTTCATCCGCCGCAACAGCAGCGCATACGGTGGTGGACGAAAAGGGGAGAAGGAGACCGAGATCCTGCAGAAACTGCTCGGCTCTGTTGACCGCGTTGTGCACCAGGTCGACTCCACCGAGTTCGGCATTTCTGATATCGATCACTACTTCTCCTCTTCCGGATCGCTGCAGCTCGCAGCCAGACGCCGCAATACGAAGAATGAGAATATCAAGCTCAACTACGTTGAATCCTTCACCTCCGACATCAAGGTTGACGATGCCGATAAATCGCTGCGTATCGAATACCGCTCAAAACTGCTCAATCCAAAGTGGTTCGAAGGTATGCTGAAACACGGTCACAGTGGAGCTGGTGAAATCAGTAACAGGGTCACCTACATGCTGGGCTGGGATGCTGTAACAAAGAGCGTGGACGACTGGGTCTATAAAAAAACAGCCGAAACCTACGCCCTCGATCCCGAAATGAGAGAGCGGCTTGCTACGCTGAACCCGCAGGCAATCAAGAATATTGTAGGTCGTATGCTAGAGGCTCACGGCAGAGGCATGTGGAAAGCCGATCAGGATATGATCAATGAACTGCAGGAAATCTACGCCGATCTCGAAGACCGCCTCGAAGGCCTGATCGACGAAGACTAAGCTCTATAAGTCCTATAGGTCCCATAAGACCTATAGGACCTATAAAAGCCCTTAAAAGCTCTCTTCACATCGAAGTCGAATAGTTCGGAGCCTCTTTCGTGATCTTCACGTCATGCGGGTGGCTCTCTCTGAGTCCGGCGGAGGTTATGCGGACAAACCGGGTATTGGTTCTCAACTCTTCAATGCTAGTGACTCCACAGTATCCCATAGCGGATTTCAGTCCGCCGATAAGCTGGTATACCACTTCATCAAGTTTTCCTTTTGCTGGAATCCGCCCCTCAATTCCTTCCGGAACATATTTTTTTGACTCGTTCGTAGCATCCTGGAAGTAGCGGTCGCTGCTGCCTTCCGGTTCCGACATGGCGCCTAAAGAGCCCATGCCTCGGTATGCCTTGAACTTTCTACCTTCATAGAGAATTGTTTCGCCAGGGCTCTCATCGGTTCCGGCGAAAATGCTTCCTATCATAACCGAATCAGCGCCTGCTGCAAGTGCTTTGGCAATATCACCGCTGTATTTGACGCCGCCATCGGCAATAATCGGTGTATTGGTTTTTGCAGCCTCTTCCGCACAATTCACAATTGCAGTCAGTTGCGGCATTCCAACACCGGCAACAATTCGGGTAGTACAGATACTTCCCGGTCCGATACCTACTTTTACGCAGTCCGCTCCAGCTTCGATAAGGTCTCTCACCGCTTCAGGCGTTGCCACATTGCCGGCAATAACCTGGAGCTCAGGATAGGCGCTCTTGATGCTCTGCACCATATCAATAACAGCCTTGCTGTGGCCGTGAGCTGTATCGACAGCTACAACATCGACTCCTGCATTGACCAGCGCACTGACTCTCTCAAGCGTATTGCCGCGTATGCCGACAGCAGCTCCTACTCGCAGATGCCCCTGGCTGTCCTTGCAGGCATTAGGAAACTGTTTACGCTTTTGAATATCCTTGAACGTAATCAGTCCTTTAAGGTTGCCGTCATTATCGGTAATGAGCAGCTTTTCGATTTTGTGCGAAAGAAGGATCTTTTCAGCCTTTCCGAGATCAACATCCTCACGGGCCGTAATGAGGTTCTTGCTGGTCATGATGTTTGCAATCTTCGCATCAAGTTCCGGTTTAATCCGGAGGTCCCTGTTTGTGACAATGCCTTTCAGTTTCAAATCGGTATCATCCGGCGATGCAGGTCGCGCAACAACCGGGATCCCGGAAATGGAGTGACGAAGCATCAGGTCAAGTGCATCCTGCATGGTTGCATCTTCGTAGAGGGTAAAGGGGTTGCGGATTATGCCGCTTTCATACCGTTTAACCCTTGCAACTTCCCGGGCCTGCTCTTCGATCGTAAGGTTCTTGTGAATAATGCCGATACCTCCTGCACGAGCCAGTGCAATGGCAAGTCCCGATTCAGTTACGGTATCCATTGCGGCGCTTACCAATGGTATTTTCAGTGAAATTGTTTTGGTAAGCCGGCTTTCAGTTGTTGTTTCTTTAGGGAGAACACTTGAATATGCAGGTATAAGCAGAACATCATCAAACGTCAGTGCTTCATAGAGAATCTTCATAATAGGCCAGGGTGTTAAGAGATTGCTGCTAAATCATTTTTGCCAATTTACAAAAACTGAGCGTAGAATGACAATGTTCGTGACAGAATGCTTTTGAAAATCTAAAATAGAGTGTAAATTGCAGGCCATTTTACAATGGAGAGGTCGCATAGTTGGTCTAGTGCGCTCGCCTGGAAAGCGGGTAGGGTGTTAAAGCCCTCGAGGGTTCGAATCCCTCCCTCTCCGCCCAACAAAAAAGCCCGCCAACCGCGGGCTTCTTTGTTCAAAACTTTCCTCCACTGCCAATTGCCAATTGCCAACTATCTTCACTCAGCAGCAGTTCTCAGTCCTCCTGCCTCTTGCGCGCTCAGCTCAGTCATACTGCAGCGGAGTTCTTTTGATGAGTTGGAGAGCGTTCAGTTCCGGTGGACCAAGCAAACTTACTTGACAGTACCGCCTCAAGATTATCAAGATCAAGGAACGTAGGTTGGTGGATTTGTAGAGAGGAATTTACTTAAGTTTTCCGGCTTGTACTCTTTGCGCACAACGGTCGTATGATGCACACCCTCATATCCATTTATTTTCTCACCAAGTTTTCTTTCGTTCTTTCCAAGAAGCCGATAAAAAAATGTCATGGAATTCCGTATTTCGCCATCTGGTTGACCCTTAGGCATCATTTGAGAGTCCAACGCTAATCCTGCATTTTCCGCCCTGTTCCATAGCCAGGCCAATGCGCAATCAGAGAGGCCGAAATCGGCATAACCTCCCCCAACATTGCAATGTACCCCAGGGAACCACGCTTGCTCCAATACCTGGGATGGAGAGGCATCTTTGTGGCGAGTCCATATTGATGGCTCAAACGGCTTTCGCTTCTCATCGACTGACAAGGCATGATATGCAAACTTTATTAGAGGATTTAATTGTACGTCATGAAATTTGAATTTCGATTTATTCCAAAAGCGAAAAGCGGGAACAGGAATTCCTAATGCGCCAACCGTATCCCATACACCGATAAAGTGTATACCAAAATCTGGCGAGCAATATGCCGCTCGAAAAGCTTTGGCCGCATCGGAGTTAGGTTTACTGCTGTCGTCGCGATCTCGGTAAAGGGTGTAAGCCTCTCCGATTTTTGCAAGATTCTCTCGTTTCAGCAGACCACAATTATGAATCATGCCAGCCAAACTTCTTGCAGTATATGCCCCTCGACTGAAACCAAATAACCATACCTCATCTCCATCGGCATAGTTAAGGCATAAAAAGCGGTATAGATCCTTTATGTTCCTTGTGATTCCTTCGCCGAAAGCTCCTCCGTTTATGTGGTCAATAATGCCGCCTTTCTCACCAACACCCTCGTGGTATGCGAGAACCTGATGCACTCCACTCTTATCTGCAGGTAACACCGCACTGGCTAATTTTACCACGTTAGTTTGTGCGGCCCTGCCCCTATCCTTCTGTTCAGGTTCATTCCATGTCCCGTCTGCACAAACAACCAATCTTTTCATTGCATGTAACTTTTTATGTTCCTGCCATTGTAAACTGTCAATGATCTTATTTCCCTATGAACTTAGTGAAAATAATTGTAAAAATGATGTAATGACCTAACGGACTCTATCAATGGAGTCGAACGAAAGAGGGAGGCCCGAACATCATTTGTGATTTTTAAATCTGCTTTGCAACGATTGCTGCTGTGAGATGGATATACTCATTGGGGACTTGGATGATGAGCTCTCTGCATAGAGAGTGGACAAAATCTTCTTTTGGAGGGTTCAGTTTTGAGAAGGGGGCGATTAAAACTTGTTGAGTATCGAAATTTTCGATAAACGAAATTATCAGTCATCTTCATTCTGCGTTTCCGAAAAAGTCTGCTTAGCAACAGGCTGTGTCTTGTTCGGTTCCTCCCCGGAGGGTTTAAGAAGCTCAAGAGTTTTAGGGTTAAAGAGCAGGTTCCCAGCCACAGCTCCAATAGCCCCGACACCAATCCCGTGAATAGCGTGGAAAAAAAACGGAACAGCTAAAGGGATAGCTAATGGAAGCGCCAGGGGAAGAGTAACAACCGGTGCCAGGAGAACAAGTTGGTATATATCCGGTTGTGTCGTTTTATTTTCTGCTGTATTTTCTTCAGGCATGGCAGTGATAAAATATCATGTTGTAATAAAGATAAACTAATTTTCTCTTTCAACGTAAAACTCTTGTATAGAATGGGAAGGTTTTAGTGATGGTGTCAGAGTGTTGCGTTAAGTAAGCAAAAGAGTAGGTTATGCATCTTCTTCGACGTGCGCATGACTGATATTCTCGCCATCCTGTGCCCTCAACGTGCGGAAGAAGAGGGCAGACAAAATGGTAGTGCACCCCATAATGGTAAATGCATGATGTAAGGCACTGAGAACTGCTGTGTGATCTGATTGTGGAAAGCCATGTAAATACCATGCCGCAACCAGAGAGCCGCAGGCCAGCCCGAAACTGAGCGATATTTGCTGCAGGCAGCTGAAAATAGAACTTGCCATGCTGGAATCTTCGGAAGCGATGTCGGCATAGGCCATACTGTTCATACTTGAGAATTGCAGCGAGTTGAAAAAGCCCAACGCCAGACTGCGCAGGATGATTCCTGTTTGTGGCGTTTCCGGCGTTACGGAGGCAAAGCTGATAATGACCACACCGATCATCATCGTGTTAAAAATTAAAACTTTGCGATACCCATATCTTTTCAGCACAGGTTCAGAAATCAACTTCATGCCCATGGCCGCCGCAGCTGTCGGCATCATAAGAAGGCCGGCATGCCATGCCGGAAGACCGAGTCCCAACTGGTAAAGCAAGGGCATTAAAAACGGCAGGCCGCCGATACCCAGCCTTGTAACAAAACCGCCGACTACGGAAACACGGAAGGTCCTTATTTTGAATAAGGATAGATTCAAGAGAGGGAATTGGTGATGTCTGGCATGCCAGACATATGCCCCCAGCAATCCAAGAGAAAGTCCGAGCAGCGCAAGAATAATGGAACTATCTGCATTATATTCGCCGAATATCTCCAGGATCCACGACAGCAATGCCGTGCCGGAACCAAACAGAATAATGCCGGTAACATCAAGCGGACGCAGCGTATCGCCATGATAATCAGGCATATAGCGATAAATCAAAAACAACGCGATCATGCCTACCGGCACATTGACGAAGAAAATATCGCGCCACGACAACCAATGCACGATAAGTCCGCCGACTGTCGGCCCCAGCAGCGGCCCGATCAGCGCGGGGATAATGACGAAGTTCATTGCGTGCAGAAGCTCTGATTTTGGAAATGTCCGGATGATCGTCAGGCGACCGACAGGAACCATCATGGCAGCGCCGATGCCCTGCAGGATACGCATAGCGATCATCATAGGCGCGTTCACCGATAGGCCGCATAACACAGAAGAGAGGGTGAAAATTAAAATCGCCGTCGAGAAAACACGTCGTGTACCAAAACGATCGGCCATCCAGCCGCTAAAGGGAATGCAAACGGCCAGACTCAGGATATAGCTGGCAACGACGGCTTTAAGGCTGAGCGGCGCGACATGCAGGCTGGCAGCCATAGCGGGCACTGCCGTATTGATGATTGTGGAATCCATCTGCTCCATGAACAGAGCCGTGGCCACAACCCAAGGCAGAAAATGTTTTGTACGCTCTTCATTCATACTGGGGAACATGGCACTGCAAAATGTCAGCTTTCTTCGCAACTTGACAGCGCCCTACGACAACTATACTCAGATCGTCTCTCATCAGCAGGTTGTCAGAACATATCAGTTAATCCCGCCTCATCGAGATGATTCACTGGATGAGACTAATAGGGGGTCTATAATCAAAGTCACTCAATGACTGTTCTTAATTGACAATCATCTCTTTATCCAAGATCAGGCAATTCGGTATGCAGTCATGAAATAGAGTGCACTGTCAGTCGCTCTCTCTGTCTTGTTAAATACTTCGGCTCTGAAGAGCATGAATCTCGATTAACACGATTGCGACAATCAGAAGGACATGAATAAGCCCCCCCATCGTGTAAGAAGTAGCCAATCCTAAAAGCCATAGGAGAGTCAGGAGCGCTGCGATAGTTTCAAACATTTCTTTCTCCTTTTGATGGCGAATACAGGGATAAAAATTTCATAGACCAATGTCTATCAAGCCCTTTATTTTGTATACTAAAATTATATATAATTGGTTCAAAAAAAGCGCTTATTTATTAATAATTATCGCCATTCGGGTTGTATATTGCTTCCAAGTATATATTATTAATATATTTTTATGGGCTTTTTCCTGTTTCAGACCTGATACATTTATAAAACGTCAAGGAGAGTGCGATGAACGTAAGTCCCGAAAACAGTGAAATCTTCAGCGTCTTGCTTGCTGAAGAGTTGACAATTATTAACCAATGACCATTATGAAAAAAGTGCTTGTTGCCGGTGCGTCGGGATATTTAGGCCGATATGCAGTTAATGAGTTCAAGGCGCGAGGATATTATGTCCGGGCCTTTGTGAGAAATTCCGCAAAGATCAAAACGCCGGGCCCTAACATGGAGCCTGCTATTTACAGTATCGCTGACGAGATTGTTGAGGGAGATGTAACCTCCCCGGAAAGTCTCAATGGCTTATGCAAAGGGATTGATATTGTTTTTTCTTCGCTTGGTCTGACATCGCCTGACTGGAAGCACAATAACTACGATGTTGATCATCTTGGTAATAAGCGAATTCTTGATCAGGCTGTGGCAGAAAAAGTGTCAAGATTTGTCTATGTCTCCGTGTTCAATGAAGATAAAATGCCTGATCTTCCTCTTATCCGGGCACATGAGCTGTTCGTTGCCGATCTGAAAGCTTCTGGGCTTTCATGGGCCGTTATGCGCCCTAATGGTTACTTCTCAGATATGGGTCGTTTTTTCTCAATGGCTCGAACCGGACATATGTTTATGGTGGGTGAGGGGGAGAAAAAAATGAATCCCATTCACGGTGCTGACATCGCGAGTGTTTGTGTCGATGCGGTCAATGGCGATTACCGGGAAATTGCAGCAGGAGGTCCCGATATCTATACCTTCAGGGAAATCATGGAGATGGCGTTTCTTGCCTGTGGCAAATCAACCTGGATTACATCAATTCCCTTGTGGCTGGCCGAAGGAGCTCTCACGGGAATCGGACTCTTTAACAGAAATCTTGCCGATATGATGTCATTTGCGGTTGAAGCTGTGAAGTTTGACCATGTCGCACCCTCTTATGGCAGCCGGCATCTGAAAAGCTTTTTTGATGAACTTGCCATTGCGCCAAAATAATATTCTATGAACCGGAATAATGAAACCGTCCGTCTTGAATCATTTAGTGATGGTGTATTTGCTATCGCCATGACTCTTCTTGTCATACAAATCAAGGTTCCTCGCCATGAAGTAGTTGCGGTCAAAGGGCTGGCGCATTCTGTAGCGGCACTTTGGCCAAGTTATTTAGCCTTTTCGACCAGTTTTATTACCATCCTTGTTATCTGGATACACCACCACTGGATCTTCAGGTTGATCAGAAGAGATGGTCATGCCTTATTTTACTGGAATGGTCTCTTACTGTTCTGTGTCTCGTTTATACCATTTCCGACAGCACTGTTGTCAGAATACTTTACCGATCCCGAGGCAAAGGTGGCATCAACCCTCTATTCAGGAACATTTCTTGCCACTTCACTCGCCTTGTTCGCCCTCTGGCGGCACGCATCCCTCCATCTTCTGTCTCCGTTGGCATCAGAGGAGAAAATAGATGAAGCTGTTCAGCTGACCAATCAATACCGGTACGCTCCTCCCCTCTATTTCTTGGTATTCCTGTTGTCGTTTATATCGGAATCGTGGAGTGCGGGACTCTGTTTACTGCTTGCATTAGTTTTTGCGTTTGGGGGATGGCCAGACAAAGGGAATCATTGACTTGCACCCGATTCGTTGCCTTCTCCAAAAACGCTTTACCGATCCCTGCAAATAAGGAAATAGAGCATCGTCCCGTAAAACAGACTAAAGGGGTTGATAGCGTGCAGGATTATATATATTTAATATGTTTTACTTTTCTGTGCCTTATCCGGGTTATCAACAAATAAAAAGGATTCTCTCCTTTCTTGATCGAAAAATATGATCTAAGTTGTTACTTAATAAATAGATAATAAATTGAATAGACTGATTTAGCCTTATAGTGATGGAAGTGGAGAATAAAGTTAGAATATGGTGGTTTTATATATAAATTATATATAGATTTTATGTGCATCTCTTTGAGTGCTGAAGAGCATGATGATTAGTGAAGGGAGCGATATTTGTCAGCACTCTCGTTGTTGTGTTTGATTTCTCAAGAAAGGAAACGTTCATTCTTGCACTTGTTGCAAACTTAAAAAAACTCTGAAATGATTTTAATCAAAGCCAGGACACTTAAGGGTTATCAGCTTGACAGCCTTGACGGAGAAATCGGAAAGGTCGAGGAGTTCTATTTCGACGACCATCATTGGACCATTCGTTATCTGGTCGCTGACACCGGAAACTGGCTCACCGGCAGGCAGGTACTCATCTCTCCCTATGCTCTTGGGGCAGTGAATACCTCTGAAAAACTCATTACCGTTGATTTAACAAAAACACAGATTGAGAACAGTCCATCATTGAACAGTGACAAGCCCGTTTCAAAGCAGTTCGAGACAGATTACTATGGATATTATGGATGGCCGATATACTGGGGTGCCCCATATATGTGGGGATATTATCCATACCTGGAACGTGACAGTGAGCAATGGAAAAACTTTACAACGGGTGAGAAAGCCTGGGATCCCCATTTGCGCAGTACGCATCAGGTAACAGACTACCACATTCAGGCTACAGACGGTGAGATTGGTCACGTTGAAGATTTTATCATTGATGACGAGACGTGGGCGATTCGTTATCTCATCGTCGATACACGCAACTGGTGGCCAGGCAAAAAAGTACTGCTTTCACCACAATGGATCGAGAGTGTAAGCTGGGAAGAAGGGAAAGTCTACGTTGATCTTCTCCGCGAGACTATCAGGCAGTCACCGGAATACACAGAGGGCTCTCTGCTGACTCGGGAATATGAAACCGGGCTCCACAGGCATTACAATAGCCACGGTTACTGGATCGATGAAAAGACTCCTGAAAAACACTGCCAATAAGAGAGACGAGTATGCAGTAATCCCTGAAAAGCATAGCCATTTGGAAATGTTGACCTTTAAATAAATCTAAACAATTACAGCCATGTCAAACGTATCAATTAACGAGTATCAAGGCGACCTCAACACACTGCCTGAAACCATTAGTAAACTTGTCCACTATCAGGTTGAGCTGGTGAAAATTGGAATCGTCTCGTCAGCAAATTTTATTGTTTTTGTTGGCACAACGTCGATAAACCTTGCGGGTAACGTCTTATCTGCAGTTAGTCAGGTGTTGCAGGGTGTATCATCAGCGTTTGCTTCAAAAAAGTAAGCTGTTGAATTTTTTGAAAAGCACTTTATACGTCTGGTATAAGGTGCTTTTTTTTATTGTCGTAAGCGGGAATAATGGCCGCAATCAAAAAACACTCACGAAGGACAAGCTCATTGAACAAAACAGTTGCATCGATAGCCATGGCAAGGATTATCACACGGAAGTCCAGTATTGAGGAGCGCATGCCTGAGTCGTAGAATGTTTTTTAGTGAAATTCAATTCATTGTTATTCACTGATAATTTTTATATTCGGCATCGAAACCTAGGAAATACAGGCCTTTGCAGATTCCCATGTCGGGGGATTTTGCGTTATTTCCTGATAAATTCCCTGTCAGCAGTGAATTTTGGCGGCAAAGAGATGTTATCGGAGGACTGCCAATACCGCCAGGAATCGCGGCAAAAAAAGAATGTTATTCGCTTTCGTTTTTTTCTGGCATTTTAGGGAGGATTCACTATCTTTGAAACCTGTTCTTTACATCATCGAGGAGGATTAGTCTAATTGGTAAGGCAGCAGTCTTGAAAACTGCCGGGTTAACACCCTTGGGGGTTCGAGTCCCTCATCCTCCGCGCTGTCACTTTGGAGAGGTGGCCGAGCGGCTGAAGGCAACGGTTTGCTAAACCGTCATAGTTCTTATAGGGCTATCGAGGGTTCGAATCCCTCCCTCTCCGCACAACACAAAAAGCCCGCAAATCGCGGGCTTCTGTGTTTCCATAATATTTTCACCATATTCACTGCCCACTGCCCACTGCCCACTGCCAACTGCCAACTGCCAACTGCCAACTGCCAACTGATTTTCCACTGCCTTTCGAAACTTTTTTATATTCCCGAAATAACGTATTATTACTGAACTCTTTTCTCCTTTATCGCTGAACGTCAACTGGCCAGTCTGGTGGATCAGGCAGCAAGCGGTACAGCATTTATTATCAGTAAAACAGGACAACCAGTGGTAAAAGTAATCCCATTGACATCGGATACCGAAATTCCAAAGCGTCTTGGCTTCATGGTCGGTGAAATTACAGTTCCCGAAGATTTCGATCAAATGGCCAGCGTAGAAATTGAACACCTATTTACTGAAAGCAGGTTAGCTGTATGTGAATAAGGAATCCAACAGGAATGAGTAGCTTGGCCAAGCTCAGCACTCAGAAAAGCACTTTTTTAAATGAGACTCACACCAGCGCAACAAGACGTCATACATCAAGCAACGCGTCTTAACTTCGGAGAGGATGCCAAGGTCTGGCTCTTTGGTTCCCGCGTTGACGATTCCCGTCGTGGTGGAGATGTAGACTTGTATATAGAAACTAAACACATCACAAACATTCTCTCCTCAGTACGCTGCAAAATAGCCATTGAAGACGCTATCGATCTGCGCGTTGATTTGATTGTAAATGACCAGGCAAAAAATCAACCGATTTACCAAATTGCAAAAAATCATGGGGTCCAACTATGACTGAACATTTGCAATTAATTGCCAGGCAATTAGACCATTTGCAGCGCATGCAAACTTATCTGGCGCACTCTTTTGAGCGGTGCAAAAATATATTCCCGGTTACGAATTGGCAAAACCTAAGCATGCAGCAACACGAAATGCTTGCCGCTTTTCGCGTGCGGTTTAGTGAATTTCAGGAGCATTTGGGTAAAACCATGCGAGCCGTGGCAATCGAAGAAGAAGTCGACGTAGAGCGATTCGGTACAGTATTGGCTTTCATGGAAAAACTCGGTGTGTTGGACTCGGTTGAGCAATGGAAAATTATTCGAGAAATTCGAAATGCCGTTAATCATGAGTATGAAGAAGATGCCGAACGACTCACACAATTTTTTACCGAAATGATCAAGTCAACACCTGCATTATTTGAATGCCATCAGAAACTAGTGTTTTTTTGTAAAAATGCATATGGACTCAATCCCGAATAACGAAAGTGCTTGTTGCCCGTTGGATTCAGCGCGTCGGTGAAGGAGTTTCAGAAATGAAGATTGATGTGGGGCCAGGTTATCGAGTATACTACACCCGAATAGGGGATACAACTTACTTCCTATTGGCTGGCGGAGATAAGTCAACACAGTCAAAAGATATTATCCGGGCAAAAAGACTTTCTAAAGGACTTAAGGAGGATAATTAATGAAAACTACATCTATCCCATTTGATATCGCTGATTATCTCGACAACGAAGAAGTGATCGAAGGCTATCTTTCTGCTGCGGCTGAATCCGATAATCCTGATGTATTTATTTCCGCAATAGCAGACGTTGCAAAGGCTCGCGGAATGACTCAAATAGCAAAAGAAACTGGG